>LNAP01000082.1_pt1 | contig 89308 bp, 86 predicted proteins | sample 602601 | NCBI WGS metagenome assembly LNAP01 (sample SAMN02440304, study PRJNA202911) | soil metagenome | biome: Subtropical and temperate rainforests or woodlands; isolation source: soil samples (1 kg each in a 20% v/v slurry with milli Q water) were... ...
CTGCACGTGCGGTGCCTACCGCACCGCGAGCCGCCAGGCGTGTTCCGGCCGCGACTGCAGCACCACCCGTCGCCACGGCTGCTCCGCCAGCCACCGCGAGACCCGCCGCACCGAGCGCCGTACCAGCCGCCGTCCCGGCACCAAGCTGTGGTGCACCGGACACGAGGCCCGTGGCAATGCCCGGTCCGAAGATGCCCAGGCCCAGCATCGTGAGCGAGGCCAGCATGACGGCGAGCGCATGGTTCAGCGACGGATCGGCACCGGCCGGCGTCTGGAACTGCCCGAAGATCGTCGAGCCGATGCCAACGATCACCGCCAACACCAGCACCTTGATGCCCGAGGACACCACATTGCCGAGCACCTTCTCGGCAAGAAACGCCGTCTTGTTCCACAGCGCGAATGGCACCAGCACGAAACCGGCGAGCGTGGTCAGCTTGAACTCGATCAGCGTCACGAAAAGCTGCACGGCCAGGATGAAAAAGCTGATGACGACCACGATCCACGCGAGCAGTAGCACCACGATCATGTCGAGGTTGCTGAAAACCGCCGTGAACCCGTGCGACATCGTGCCGACTTGTTGCAGGATCGGCTGACCGGCCTGGACGCCAATCGCGGCGAGCCGCCCCGGTTGCAGGAAGTTGCCGATGCTCAACGTCGAGCCGGCGGCGAGCAGCCCAAGCCCCGTGAACGAGCGGAACACGATGCCGGCCAGCGTGTTGAAGTTGCCGATGATGTAGGCGAAGGCACCGATGTAGAGGGTCTTGCGGATGAGCTTGGCCAGCACGTCCTCGCCGCCCATCGCCCAGAACAGGCCGGCCAGCGTCATGTCGATGACGATCAGCGTGGCGGAGAGGTACGCGACTTCGCCATGCAGCAATCCGAAGCCGGAATCGATGTACTGCGAGAAGACCGCCAGGAACTGGTCGATGACGGACAGGTCGTTCATGGCCATGCTCCGTCGTCAGGCGTATCGAAGCTCGCCGGGATCGGCGGCAACGAGGCCAACGTCTGGTATTCGCCGGGGCCACCCAGCCCGAGGAAGAAGCGCCGCGCATACGCCGCGTCCACGAGGCGGCACGTCGCGCCGTCCATCTGCGGATGTGCAACGGCACAGCGATGGCGAAGCACGTAAAGCCGCTGCGGATCGTGTGCGAGTGCATCGACCGTCAACGCGGGTTCGTACCGACCGCAAGCGGTCAGCATGACGATGGCGACGAGGACGAGGACGAGGACGAGTGCGTGGCGCATCATCGTCAGTTCCCGTAAAATTTCACCGGTTGCGGCGTGTACTGCGGGCCGCTGCCGATGAAGCGCGAACGCACCTGCTCGGCCTGCGCCTCATCGGCCGCCGCACGCGCTTGGTCCAGCGCCGTCGCGCGATCCTGCGACACGGTGAGCTGTTGGGCCTGGATCGCCTGGCGCGCGATCAGGGCGAGCAACTGGTTGGTCGCCTGGCTGGCCTGCAACGCGCCGACCGCGCCCTGGCTCTGCGTGACCAGCCCGCTCAATACGCCCTGATCCGACAGCAGGTTTTGCGCGGCCTGCGACTGCATCTGCGTCGAGGTCTGCAATGCCTGCACCGAGGTCTGCCAGCGCGTTTGCGCGTCCTGCACCATTTGCGCGTTCGGGGTGTCGGCAGCGTAGGAGCCGGGATACAGTCGATTGAACGTCGCCTGCGACTGCGCGACGTTGAAGGTCAATCCCTGCGCCTGTGAGATCAACTGATTCGTCGTCGCCAAGGTGGACAGCAACTGCGACAGCGAGTTGTAGTTGAGGCTGGTGAGATTGCGTCCCTGGTTGACCAGCATCGTTGCTTCGTTCTGCAACTGCTGGATCTGGTTGTCGATCTGTTGCAGCTCGCGCGCGGCGGTCAGCAGGTTCTGCGAGTAGTTCGCGACGTCGAACACCGCCCACTGCGCGAAGCTCGCGGATGAACAGGTGAACAACACGGCCGCAGCGGCGGCCAGCCAGGTCTTCTTCATGGCCGAATCTCCGATGGTGAAGGAACCGAGGGAAACGAGGGGATGAGATCGGCGGCCCAATCGAGGCCGGTATGGCGCAACCAGGCACCGGTGAACTCCGGCGCGCCGGCGTCGAGCACGCGATCCATGTCGCGCTGATCCTGCGGCGTCGAGGCGCCAGCGAACGCCAGCGCCACCGGTCCCAGGTCAAGGTCGAACAGGCGATTGCCCAGCCGCGACTGGTAGTAGTAGTCACGCTTGGGCTGGGCGGTGGCGACGATCTCGATCTGCCGGCTGTTGAGGCCAAAGCCTTCGTAGATGGTGCGAATCTGCGGCTCGGTCGCTTGCGGGTTCGGCAGGAAGATGCGGCTCGCGCAGCTCTCGATGATCGCGGGTGCAATGCTTGAATCCTTGATGTCGGCGAGCGACTGCGTGGCGAAGATGACGCTGACGTTCTTCTTGCGCAGCGTCTTCAACCACTGGCGGATGCGCGCCGCGAACACCGGGTCATCCAGGAACAGCCATGACTCATCAAGAATCAGGAGCGTTGGTACGCCGTCGAAGCGTTCGTCGAAGCGCGCGAAGAGGTAATGCAGTACGGCCAGCACGGCGGCCTTACTGTGCATGAGTTCTTCCATCTCGAAGCCTTGTACGTCGGCCGAACCCAGCCGGTCGTGATCGGCATCCAACAGGCGACCGTGCGCGCCGCCCAGCACGTAGGGCGCGAGCGCCTGGCGCAACGTGTTCGACTGGAGCAGCACCGACAGACCGGTCAGCGTGCGCTGTTCGAGCGGTGCACCGGCCAGACTGCCGAGTGCCGACCAGACTGCCGCCTTCTCGTCAGGCCCGACCGTGATGCCTTCGTGCGACAACCGGCCTTCCACCCATTCGGCAGCCCAGGTGCGGTAGCCATCCCGATCGATGCGTGCGAGCGGCTGGAATGCGATGGCGCCATCGGCGCCGAGGTCGTAGTGCTCGCCACCCAAGCCAAGGATGGTGGCGCGCATCGAGCGCCCCATGTCGAAGGCGAAGATGCGCGAGCGTGGATAGCGCCGAAACTGCATCGCCAACACGGCCAGCAGCACGGACTTGCCCATGCCGGTGGGGCCGACCACCAGCGTATGCCCCACGTCACCGATGTGTGTCACCAACCGGAACGGCGTGGCCCCATCCGTGCGCGTGACAATCAGCGCTGGACCATCGAGATGGGGGTTCTTCTCCTGGCCGGCCCACACGGCAGAGACCGGCATCAGATGCGCAAGATTCAGCGTGGAAATACTCGGCTGACGCACGTTGGCATAGGCATGGCCCGGAATCGAGGACAGCCACGCTTCCACCGCATTGAGCGTTTCGGGAATCGTCACGAAGCCGCGGCCCTGGATTGCGCGCTCGACCATGCGCAGCTTTTCGTCGGCGGCTGCCGCGTCAGCATCCATCACGACGACGGTTGTCGTCACATAGCCGAAGGCCACCTGGTCGCTGCCCAATTCCTGCAGGGCAGCGTCCGCGTCGCTCGCCTTGTTGCTGGCATCGGTATCGACCAGCGGCGATTCCTGCTGGAAGATGGTTTCGCGCAGCAACGCGACGACATTCTTGCGCTTGGCGAACCACTGCCGCCGCAGCCGTGTCAGTTCCTTCTCTGCTTCGGCCTTGTCCAGGCAGAGGAAACGCGTGCACCAGCGATAGGCGAAACCCAGGCGGTTTAGATCATCGAGCAGGCCCGGCCACGTCGACGTCGGGAAACCGCGCACCGTCACGATGCGCAGGTGCCGATCGCCCAGTATGGGCGCGAGGCCGCCGACCAGCGCCGTGTCGGCCAGCAACGCGTCGAGATGGAACGGCACTTCCGGCACGCTGATGCGATAGCGCCGTGTCGAAATGGTTGCGTGCAGGTAGGTCAGCGTCTGGCTATCGTCGAGCCAGTCGATCTCCGGCATCACGCCATCGAGCAGGTCGAACACCCGATCCGTCTCGGCGACGAAAGCGGTCAGCCGTTCGCGCCAGTCCACGCCGGACGTGGGCGTGTTCTCGTACAGCAGCTTCGCCGCCCGCGCCCGAGCCTCTTCGGGCGGCAGGTACACCAGCGTCAGGTGATAGCCACTCTCATAGTGGCTGCCGGCCGCCTCGAACGCCGCGCGGCGCTCCTCGTCCACCAACCAGGACAGCGACTCGGGAAAGTCCGAGTGCGGATAGCCCGCCGCCGGCCGGCGCTCGGCTTCAATAAAGAGTGCCCAGCCTGAACCCAGCCGGCGCAGCGCGTTGTTCAGGCGCGCGGTCGTGGCGACCAGCTCGCCCGGCGTCGCGCTGTCTAGGTCGGGTCCGCGGAAACGTGCCGTGCGTTGGAAACTGCCATCCTTGTTGAGCACCACGCCGGGCGCGACCAGGCCCGCCCACGGTAGCCAGTCGGCAAGCAACGCGGAGCGCGGGCGGTATTCGGCAAGATGCAGCATGGCGTCGGCCTCACACGTCCAGCAACGGCTTGTGCTTGAGATGGCGCGCGAAAACCGACATGAACTGCGGATCGACGCGTGCTCCCCACACGGCGAGCGAATGGCCGATCAGCCACAGCGCGATGCCAGGAATCCACAGTTGCAGGCCGAGGCCCACGGCGGCAGCCAGCGTGCCGTTGGCGATCGCCACGGAGCGCGGTGCGCCGCCCATCAGGATCGGTTCGGTCAGCGAGCGATGCAGCGGCACCTCGAAGCCGGTGGCGGCGAATTCGTTCATGCCACCACCGCCCCGCCAGAGAAGCTGAAGAACGACAGGAAGAAGCTCGATGCGGCGAACGCGATCGACAGCCCGAATACGATCTGGATCAGACGCCGGAAGCCGCCGCTGCTGTCGCCGAACGCGAGCGTGAGGCCCGTCACGATGATGACGATGACCGCGATGATCTTGGCGACCGGTCCCTGGATCGAATCGAGAATGGATTGCAGCGGCGCTTCCCACGGCATGTTGGAGCCGGCAGCATGGGCGGCCGTCGCCACCAGACACATCAGCAGCAGCCAAGGCCGCGCGTTACGGAAATGCGGATCGTCGTAAAAGCGTGTTCGTGTCATGACGGGACTCCTGGAGGGGCGGACGCGGAAAACAACGCACCGGGCGCGGCATCGAGCCGGTAGCCGCGCTCGTCGAAACCGGCGACGCGGGCGATGTCCTGGATACGGCGGGCACGGCCGCGCCCGGCGATGAAGATGACGACGTCGACTGCCTCGGCGATCAGCGCGCGCGGCGCGGTCACGGCGACTTCGAGAATCAGTTGCTCCAGGCGCAGCAGCGCGCCGTGCGCGGAGCCGGCGTGGACGGTGGCGATGCCACCCGGATGACCGGTACCCCAGACCTTGACCAGATCGAGCGCTTCGCCGCCGCGTACCTCGCCGACAATCACGCGGTCGGGGCGCAGCCGCATCGTGGCGCGCACGAGTTCCGTCATCGACACGACGCCCGGCAACGTGCGCAGCGGCACGTGATCGCGTGCCGCGCATTGCAGTTCCACCGTATCTTCAAGCACCAGTACGCGGTCACCGGTGGCAGCAATCTCCGCGAGCAAGGCATTGGCGAGCGTGGTCTTGCCGGTGCTAGTACCGCCGGCGATCAGGATGTTCTGGCGTTCGCGCACGGCGCCCAGCAGGAAACCCACTTGCGCGGTCGTCATCATCCCGTCGGTGACGTAGCGTTCGAGCGGGATCACGCCGACCGCACGCTTGCGCAGCGCGAAGGCTGGCCCTGGCGCCGCCGGCGGCAGGATGCCCTCGAAGCGTTCGCCGGTCTCGGGCAGCTCCGCCGACAGCAGCGGCTTGCTGGCATGCACTTCGGCGCGCACATGGGCGGCGACCAAGCGAATGATGCGTTCGCCATCGGCAGCGGAAAGCCGTACGTCTGTCGGCGTGCGTCCATTGGACAGCCGGTCGATCCACAACGAACCGTCCGGGTTGAGCAGGATCTCCACCACGTCCGGGTCATCCAGCGCGCCAGCGATCAATGGCCCCATCGCCGTGCGCAGCATGCGCACACGCCGGTCCAGCGACCGGGCAGCCGGCGTCAGCAGGTCGTGCGGTTGCGCGCTCATGGCGCCTCTCCCGGTGCCGGCGCGTCCGCATAGCCGGCGGCAGCGTCACGTCGCACCGTGTCGGGCTGGATTTCCTCCACCAGCTCGCGCACAAGGCTGTGTCCGCGCAGCAGGTGGCGACCCAACTGTTCGATGAACTGCGCGAAACGCGCCTTGCCCTGCGCACGCGCCGCATCCTGGTGTGCCTCCGGCACCGGAGTGCTGACGGTCAGGAAGTAGCGGATGAACAGCGCCAGCGTTTCGATCTGGATGGACTGGTCGCGTTCCAGGCGCTCGAACTGGCGCGTGAGCCGGTCCAGCCGCTTGGCGATCGCGGCCTCGCGCTGGTCGCCAGCATCGGGCGATAGCCAGGATGCCAGCGCCGCCGCGACGATGGACGACTTCGAGACGCCCTTCTTGGTGGCCAGCTCATCGAGCCGCCGGGCGTGCTCGGGTGGGATGAAGAGATTGAGACGGTATTGGCTCATAGCGGTATCCCGTCCGCCGGATCGAGCGTGGCCAGCCGCGCCGTACGTTGCAGGCGTGGATCGAGCTGGGCGGGAATCGGCAATGCCAGATCATCGTCATCGAGCATCGTCAGGTCGTCGGCCACCCTGTCGGACGTCGGGACATAGATCATCTCGTCGGCCAGCTCGGGTTGGCGCCGCAAGCCGCCGTCGTCGGTCGCGCCTTCAGGCAGCGTGATCGTTGCGGCAGGCGCACTCGGCATCACGGGAATGGGCAGTGCGCTCCAGTCGTCAGCGCGCCGCGTCGGTACATCGACATAAGGGCCGCTCGCCAACACCGGCGGCGCAAGCACGCGGCGCTTGAAGTTGGCATCGGCGTAGTAGCGCAGCTTCTTTGCACGGATCGGCGCCTGGCCCGAGACCATCACTACGGCATCGTCGGGCGGGAGCTGCATCACCTCGCCGGGTGTCAACAACGGGCGTGCGGTCTCCTGGCGCGACACCATCAGATGCCCAAGCCAAGGTGCCAAGCGATGGCCGGCATAGTTGCGTTGTGCGCGCAGCTCGGTTGCGGTGCCCAGCGTCTCGGAGATGCGCTTGGCGGTACGTTCGTCGTTGGTGGCGAACGTCACGCGCACATGGCAGTTGTCCAGGATCGAGTGATTGACGCCATACGCCTTGTCGATCTGGTTGAGGCTCTGCGCAATCAGGAAGCTGCGAATGCCGTAGCCGGCCATGAACGCCAACGCCGACTCGAAGAAGTCGAGCCGGCCGAGCGCCGGGAACTCATCGAGCATCAGCAGCAGGCGATGCCGGCGTGCGATACCGTCGGAGCCGTCCAGCGATTCGGTCAGTCGCCGGCCGATCTGGTTGAGGATGAGCCGGATCAGTGGCTTCGTGCGGCTGATATCGGACGGCGGCACGACCAGATACAGCGACACCGGGTGCTCGGCCGAGATCAGGTCGGCGATGCGCCAGTCGCAGCGCGCGGTGACTTCGGCCACCGTGGGATCACGGTACAGGCCGAGGAAGCTCATAGCGGTGGATAGCACGCCCGAACGCTCGTTGTCGCTCTTGTTGAGCACCTCGCGTGCCGCGGAGGCGACGACCGGATGCGGCGCCTCGCCCAGGTGCTTCGTCGTCATCATCCGGTGCAGCGTCAATTCGAACGGACACGCCGGATCGGAGAGGAAGTTGGCGACGCCGCGCAGCGTCTTGTCGGTGCCGGCGTAGAGCACATGCAGGATCGCGCCGACCAGCAACGCGTGCGAAGTCTTCTCCCAGTGGTTGCGCCGCTCCAGCGCACCTTCGGGGTCGACAAGGATGTCGGCGATGTTCTGCACGTCGCGCACTTCATGTACGCCGCGCCGGACTTCCAGCAGCGGGTTGTAGGCAGCGGAGCGCGCATCGGTAGGGTTGAACAGCAGGCAGTGCGAGAAGCGCGCGCGCCACCCGGCGGTGAGCTGCCAGTTCTCGCCCTTGATGTCGTGAACCACGACCGAAGCCGGCCAAGAGAGCAGAGTCGGCACCACGAGACCCACGCCCTTGCCCGAGCGTGTCGGCGCGAAGGTCAGGACATGCTCGGGGCCGTCATGCCGCAGGTAGCGATCATGATGGAGGCCGAGAAAGACGCCAGCGGTGCCGATCAATCCAGCGTTGCGGATTTCCTTCGCATCGGCCCAGCGCGCCGAGCCGTAGGTGGTGACGCGCCGCGACTGCCGCGCGCGCCACACCGACATACCGATGGCGACGAACGCGGCAGAAAAGCCGCTCGTCGCGGCGATGGCGCCGCCCTTGAGGAACAGGCGCGGCGCATAAGCGTCGTACCAGTACCACCATTCGAACAGCCGCCACGGGTGATAGAAAGGAATGCCGAACAGGTCGAACCAGGGCGCGCCGAGGCGTAGCTGATAACCCAGGTGTGCAGCGGTCCATTGGGTGGCAGCCCATGTTCCCGCGACCACGATACCGATCACCGCCAGTATCTGGCCGAACAGCACACTGGCTCCGTTCATGCCGGCCTCCGACTTGCTCCCTACGTATGCGGCAAACGCGCCGCATGACCGGGAGCTTGGGTGCCGTGGTCAGTGCCGGTCAAAGACCGTTATGGCGATAAAAATGATCGAAAAAACAATATTTCCTGCAGGAGCAATGTACAGCGCGTCACAGGATTTGCGCGCGCACGACGGCGTAGCAAGTAACACATCGACATCATGTGTTGCTTTGCCAACAATTCAGAACTTCGGCGCCTTCTTGGGTGGGGTGTACTGCGGGCCGTTGCCCATGAACAAGCGATGCCGCGCTTCAGAAGCGGCATTGCATTTGCCCGCGCCCATCTTCGCGTAGTCGTTCGCGCACTGTTGTTCAACTGCACGCAATCGATCGGGATGCGCCACCAACGAATCCACCGTGTCGGTGGGCGCGGCCCTGCTGCACGCCGTGAGCGTGGCAGTCATCAACACCACGCCGATCTTGTTCATAGGGCTTTCTCCTGCGACATGAGGCCAGGCCATCGGAGGCGCTTTACGGTTTGTTGCCTGGCAGAGGGGCTTGATCGGAACTAACCCGGTCGATGAAATGACGCAATGGCTCTGACGGCTCACCGTCCGGCCGCAACAAATAAGTCGTCAGCATGACGGCACGGCCGGCCAACGGTCGCACGACGACCTCGGGATGGCGATAATCCTCAATATGGGTCGCGTTGGTGAGGCCGATGCCATAGCCGGCCGCAACCAGTGTAATCAGCATGTCGCGCGTCGTTACGCGATCGATCACGATCGGCTCGGCATCCACGGTGCGCAGCACGCGCTCGATCTGCCGCGCACAGCCTTCACAGGCTTCGGGATGACAGAGCACCAGCGGATAGCGCAGTACATCCTCCAGCGGAATGCGCTTGTGTATCAGCAGCGGATGGCGCGCCGGCACGGCGGCTACCAACGGATCCTGCCACACCGGCTCGGCGAGGATGCCATCGACCACCTCATCGGATTGGGCAAAGCCCACATCGTAAAGATCGCTGCGCAGTCCCTTGACCTGCTGCGCAAACGGCGTCTGGAACAAACGGGTCTCCACTTCCGGCTCCTCCGCACGGCATTGGGCCAGTAGCGCCGCCAGGCGTGACGGGACGATACCATCGGACACTGCGATGCGTAGCGTGCCGTGGTAGCCGTTTGCCGCAGCCTTCACGTTGACCCGGGCCTGGTCGAGCGCGGCGAAGACGCGGTGCACATCTTCGAGAAAAACCTGACCGGCCCAAGTCAGGCGCGTGCTGCGCGTGGTGCGCTCGAACAATTGCGCGCCCAGATCGGATTCAAGTTCCTTGATCGCGCGCGACAGCGGCGACTGCTCGATATGAAGTCGTTCCGCCGCGCGAGCAAAGTGGAGCTCTTCGGCGACGGCTAGAAAGCGACGCATATGACGAAGTTCCATCGAACAATCTCCTAATTGGTAGTGCCGAATGGCCGTCCGCCGAAGGCTGCGCCCAACATGCGTGCGGAGACATCGACGGCAACTCGCACCCGTCGACCGTTGGCGTGTATATAGCCACCAGTTCACGGCGTTAAGATCCTTCTCCAATTGGGGATAGGCAGTATCCTGAATCGTGCTCATGCAAATCAGCAATGCAACATGCCTGCCGCAGCCCAAAAGACCAAATTCAGAGTAACTTGACCCCAAAGGGCTTGATGGCTATTGCAAAGACGCCAAAGCACGCCACCGTGATGACCCCGCTCAGCGCCAATGCGGGCCAGAAGCCAAAGCGGGCAAACAGGCGTGGAAAGATCAGGAACATCGGCAGCGTCGGTACGACATACCAGAACGTATACCAGGCGTGATTCGCAATCTTCTCCGCCGGCTGCTTTTCCAGATAGAGCCAGATCAAAGCGAGCAACGTTACCAGCGGGAGGGACGCGAGCAGTGCACCCAACCGATCACTGCGCTTGGCCAATTCCGACACCGCCACCACGATGGCCGCAGTGATGAGATATTTGGTGATGATCCATGGCATGGTAGTAACTCAAGCGAAAGGCTCTGGAATACGTAGCGAGGTGAGTCAGCGTGCTGCACTCAGGTCAGTGCTCCGACAGTGCCACCGGTGGGCGCGTAGTGGCCCCGCGGGGATCAATCGACGGCAGCAACCGCGCCGAGTTGAGGATGAAGGTCATCTCCGAGGCGACGTGGATAAACGCGGCCAGCAAGGGGTTGAGCAAGCCGGCGGCGGCCAGCGCGATGCCGACGAGATCCACTGCCACCGTGCCCACGAAGTTGGCCCAGATGATGCGGCGCGTGCGCCGTGCCAGCTGCAATGTCTGCACGAACTTGACCAAGTCATTGCCCAACAGCACCACGTCCGCGCTCTCGCGGGCGACATCGGTGCCCGAGCCCATCGCCACCCCGACATGCGCCTTCATCAGGGAGGGCGCATCGTTGATGCCGTCGCCGACCATGGCCACCACGGCCTTGCCGGCAGTCAGTTGTTCAATGTAGGCGAGTTTGGCATCCGGCAGCACGTCGGCCACGATGGTGTCGATACCCAGCTCGGCACCCACGGCTTGGGCGACGGCCTTGGTGTCGCCGGTCAACAGCACGGTGCGAAGTCCCATGGCGTGCATCGCCTGCAGCGCATTTCGCGATTCGCTGCGAACGGTATCGGCGACGATGGCCATGCCCAGCCACGCTTCGCCACGGGCCAGCCATACCTTGGCAGCCGCCGGCCGCTGCGTCAGCACCTCCTCGGGCAGCGCGATGCCACGCTTGCGCAAGAGCGCTTCATTTCCCACCAGGATGCGCTCGCCGTTGACGGTGGCGGAAATGCCGAGGCCCGGCGTGTAGTGAAAGGCCTCTGGCTCGACTGGCGTCACGCCCTGCGCACGCGCATAGCGCACCAGCGTCTTGCCCAACGGGTGCTCTGAGCGCAGCTCGGCGGATGCCATCAGCCGCAGAACATCGCCAACGACGGCGCCCGGGGCGACCACCAGCGACTGCACTTCCGGTTCGCCGTAAGTCAGCGTGCCGGTCTTGTCCAGAACGACGGTATCGACCCGGCCAAGCTGCTCCAGATACAGGCCACCTTTGATGATGGCACCGCCTCGCGCCGCGCGACCGATCGCACCCAGGATCGCCAGCGGTGTACCGGCGGCGATGCCGCAGGCCCCGGCGACGATGATCACGGAAATGGTGGCGCGAATGTCCCGCGTGATCAGGTAGGTCAGCAGCGCCGCGGCCAGCGCGAAATAGACCAGATAGCCGGCCATGCGATCGGCCAGCCCTTGCACCGGAGCGCGCGAACGCTCCGCCTCTTCCACGGCGTCGATGATCTTGCCGTAGCTGGTGTCGCGGCCGATTCGTTGCGCCAGAATTTCCAGCGCGCCGGACTGGTTGATGGAACCGGCATACACCTCGGTGCCGGCGGTCTTTTCCACCGGCATGGATTCGCCGGTAATCCGCGCCTGATCGACAAATGAATGCCCATCGACGACGCGACCGTCGACGGGAATGCGGCCGCCTGGATTGACCAGCACGGTATCGCCCACGGCGAGCGAGCCGCTGTCGACTTCGCGGATCGCGCCATCGCGGCGAACAGAGACCTCGCGCGGCAGGAAATCCAGCAGATCGCGAATGGCGCGTCGCCCGCGCGACACGGTCATACCCTCCAGCACCTCGGCCACCAGCACGAACACGGTGATCACGAGCGCGGTGAAGAACTCCGAGATGGCGGCCGCCGCGACAATCGCGATGGTCATCGACAATTCCATTGTCATGCGCCGCGCGAGCAGGTTCTCTATCGCCTCTTTGAAGATCGGCCAGCCGCCGATCAGCAGGCCGACCAAGCCGATCACGCTAAATTGGGACCACGGCTCCCACCAGTGAAACCACACGGCGACAGCGGCCAAGGCCACGGCACCAATGCGCAGCGCTTCAGCAACATCGAAAGCATGCTCGTGGTCGCTGTGATCGTGTTGATCGGCCGCCGGCGCGATCGTGCGCTGTTCGGTTTGTGTCGGCAGATCCGTAGCAGCGCGTGGTTTGGGTGACTCCATAAAAATTCCTTCGGTTACTTCAGATAGGTGCGGATCACGTCGATCAGTTCTTGCGCGCCTTGCTTGCGTGCTTTCGGGTCGGTGATGTCCGGATGGGCCACGTGCATGTTGATATGGTCTTCGACCACCTTGGCCATGAGCCCATTGATCGCACCCCGCACCGCAGCGATCTGCCGCAGCACTTCGGCGCAATCCTTATCACTATTCAACGCACGCTCGATGCCTTCAACTTGGCCCTTGATACGCCGCACGCGGCCGAGCAACTTGCTGTTGTCTTTCGCCAAATGTCCCATGAACGTTCCTCGCCGGCTGCATAGCCGTTGACCCGTAGTATACCCCTCTATGGTATTTCTAAGCGTCAATGCGGCAGCTTGCTGCGATGGATCACTTGTTTCGTCTTGAGGATGCCTTATGCCAACGCCGAACTCGGATACACATCGGATCCATCGCAGCGGTTGGCTGCGCGCGGCAGTACTGGGTGCCGATGACGGCATTCTTTCCACCGCCAGCCTGGTGCTGGGCGTAGCCACGGCGCAAGCCACGCACGGTGCGGTTCTGATTGCCGGCGTCGCCGGACTGGTGGCCGGTTCAATGTCTATGGCCGCCGGTGAATACGTATCGGTCCACTCGCAAGCCGATACGGAAAAGGCGGAATTGAAGCGCGAACGTCAACATCTGCGTAATGACGATGCTGGTGAGCATAGGGAGCTGGCCGCGATCTATGCCGAGCGCGGGCTTGATCCCGCCTTGGCCAGCCAAGTTGCCGCTCAATTGATGAGTCACAACGCATTGGATGCCCATGCGCGCGATGAGTTGGGTATCACCGAGACGCTCAAGGCACGCCCATTGCAGGCCGCTTTGGCCTCGGGGCTCAGCTTCTTTGCGGGCGCTGCATTGCCGCTGCTGGTGGTCGCCCTCGCGCCCACGAAAATGTTGATCGTACTGGTGGCGGCTACTTCTCTGATCTTGCTTACGCTACTAGGCGCTTTGGCAGCGTATGCCGGCGGGGCGAATATAGCCCGGGGTGCATGGCGCATTAGTTTTTTGGGGATGCTTGCGATGGGCGTTACCGCGGGTGTCGGCAAAATCGTCGGCTCGGTGTTTGGGGTCGGCGGATAGCTGAAACCAAGCGTACGCGCTGTCTTTACGCGGTGTATTTAGCTTCATCCGTAACCAAGCTCACCAAAGATGTTGTCCGAGCGGGCACCGGAACGCCTGGTTCAGATTCTGGGTTTGATCGACTATCTGCAATACGGCAAATACCGGCGTGCCGTCGGAAGGCAACGAAGCGCCGTAACGATCAGGTCAGGCTAGACGGCATCCCGCATGCGCGATCGATGGCGTCTACCAAGGCGTGGCAATCGAACGGCTTCAGGAGTAAAGGCATCGCGCGCAATTTCGGCGAGTCGATATCCGTCAATAGCAGACCCGTGATCGGGACACACGGAATCCGTCGTGCTTCCAGGTGTTCGATCAGCGGCAACGCTTGTGCGTCGAGGAGGTCGATATCGATGATCGCACAGTCGCACGGCGTGCTTTCGACCAAGGTCATGCCACTGGCCACGCTTTTGGCGGTACCGACGATCGCATCACCTCGTTGGGTCAATACGTCGGCGAGGAGTGTGCTGATCGCGGTATCGTCTTCCACAATGACAAGGCGCATCGACTCCATAGCGGCGCTCTCTCGAAATCGTCAATTTCAATATGATATGCCGCAACGCGAAAGGCATTTTTATGGTCAGCCAGCGGGAGCGGGTCTATCACGCAAAGGCTGCGGAGTCCGTCAGCTGGTATCGCCCCATCCAACACTAGCTTGCTTCCACGGTCATGTATGACAGTGCCCGCAGCACGATTCGGAGGGCGACGGAGCCTGACTGCTGATCTCAGACGTTGCGTGATATCCCGCCGCCTCCATAGCTGCGACGGCGGCCGTCGAAGTAAAACTACCTTCTACCTTAACCCTTCCGCTCAGCAGATCAACATCGACCTTGGCGTCGGCATCGAGGTCTTGCAAGGCGGCGGTGATGGCGCGGACACAGTGCCCGCAGGTTATGTTGTCGACTGAAAATTGCATGGTGATCTCTCCATCGTCAGGCAGGCTGCCAGTGAGGAAAAAAATGAGGCTTGCCACGGTGGGAAGGTCAAGCCGCAGCGCTCTCAGCCGGCATGCTTGACCTTCCCATGATGGGAGACATCATGATGGCGCTCCCTTTCGGGAATCCCTCCTCATGAACACTCACGCCACAACACTTTCCTCTCCAGACACGCCATCTGTTGTCCGCTTCGGTATTGTCGGAATGACCTGCGCCTCTTGCGTCGGGCGCGTCGAGCGTGCCCTGAAGGCGGTGGCCGGGACGGTCGATGCGACAGTGAACCTCTCCACCGAGCAGGCGACGGTGCGGACATCGACGCTGCAGGCGTTGCCGGCCCTCCACGCAGCCGTGGCAGCCGCCGGCTACGAGGTTGCCATCGACACGGTGGCGCTGCGGCTTGAAGGCATGACTTGCGCGTCCTGTGTGGGACGCGTCGAACGCGCCCTGCGCGCAGTGCCGGGGGTCATCGCGAGCAGCGTCAACCTGGCCACCGAGCGGGCTGCCGTCACGATCAACGCGGGGACCGATGCCGCCTTGTTGATCAAGGCGGTCGTGGACGCCGGTTACCAGGCCAGTATCGCGGATGCGGAATCATCTTCCGTACCGACTCCGACGAAGACCGCCGGCGCCGCCAAGGAGCGTCGTCATCTAATGTGGGCCGCGGTGCTATCGCTGCCATTGATGGCACCGATGCTGGTCATGCCAATGGGCATCCACCTGATGCTGCCCGGCTGGCTGGAATGGCTGTTGGCCACGCCCGTGCAATTCTGGTTGGGTGCCCGGTTTTACCGGGCGGCGTACAAGGCAGTGCGGGCACGCACCGGCAACATGGACCTGCTGGTGGCCTTGGGCACGTCGGCTGCCTACGGTCTTAGCGTCTTTCATTTGCTGCGCGATGGTGTCGGCGTCAGTCATGCGCCGCTGTATTTCGAGGCCTCCGCCGTACTGGTTACCCTGATCCTGCTGGGCAAATGGCTGGAGGCACGCGCCAAGCGACAAACCACCGAAGCGATTCGCGCCCTGCAGGCCTTGCGCCCCGAGCAGGCGCGTCGGCGCGAGGGCGATCAGGAAATCTGGGTGCCGTTGGAAAAGATTCGCGTGGACGATGTGGTCGTCGTGCTTCCCGGTGAAAGCATCCCGGTCGACGGTCTTGTGCTCGAAGGCATCTCCCAAGTCGACGAGTCCCTCATCACCGGGGAAAGCGTGCCGGTGGCCAAACACACAGGCGATGCCGTCATCGGTGGTGCGATCAACGGTGAAGGCCGACTCGTGTTGGCCACGGAGGCAGTTGGTGCACAGAGCCGACTGGCGCGGATCATTCGTGCCGTGGAGGACGCCCAAGCCAAGAAGGCGCCAATTCAACGAATCGTGGATCGGGTGAGCGCGGTCTTCGTACCCGTCGTCATCGTCTTGGCACTCATCACTCTGCTCGCATGGGGTGTGAGTACCGGCGATTGGAGTCGCGCGATTCTCAACGCGGTGGCCGTGCTGGTCATCGCCTGTCCTTGTGCCCTGGGTTTGGCCACGCCCACCGCGATCATGACCGGCACCGGGGTGGCCGCCCGCGCAGGCATCCTGATCAAGGACGCCGAGGTGCTTGAGGTCGCGCGGTCGGTCACCGTGGTCGCCTTCGACAAGACCGGCACTCTGACTGAAGGTCGCCCGACGCTAGTGCAGCGCCTTGCGGTCAGTGGCGACGACAACGCGTTGCTGGACGATGCCGCCAGTTTGCAGGCCGGCAGCGAGCATCCGCTGTCAAAGGCCGTGCTGCAGGCAGCGACGGACGGTCAGCGCCGCATCGTGCCAGCGACGAAGGTGGCGGCCGTGGTCGGTCGTGGTGTGCGTGGTGACGTGGCAGGGCGCGAACTCGTTCTGGGTAGCGAACGCTGGATGGACGAGTTGGGTGTGGATCGCAGCGTGATGGAACGCATCGGCCTTGGGCTAGACGCCAGCGCGCAAACTACCGCGTGGCTGGCCGAGCGCAGTGCGACAGGCACCGTGGTGCGCGGCGTTCTCACCTTTCGCGATGCGCCGCGCACGACAGCGCGCGAGGCCGTCGACCAGCTGCATGCACTCGGCTTGCGCACGGTCATGATCTCCGGTGACCGCCGCGCCGCCGCCGAGGCCATCGCCACCGAACTGGGTATCGACACTGTGATTGCCGATACGCTGCCCGAACAGAAGGCGCAGGCTGTCACAGCGCTTACCGATGCCGGCGACCATGTCGCGATGGTCGGTGATGGCATCAACGATGCGCCGGCGCTTGCCGCAGCCGCCGTCGGCTTTGCGATGGGGTCCGGCACCGATGTGGCGATGGAAACCGCCGGGGTGACCCTGATGCGCAGCGACCCGCGCCTGATTGCTGATGCAATCGAGATTTCGAGGCGTACCACGCGCAAGATCCGTCAGAATCTATTCTGGGCCTTCATCTACAACGCAATCGGCATACCTTTGGCTGCCCTGGGCATGCTCAATCCGATGATCGCTGGGGCCGCGATGGCGCTGTCCAGCGTCAGTGTGGTGGGCAACACCTTGTTGCTGCGCCGCTGGCGTCCCCATACCCACGAGGAATGACTGGAGACACCGATGCCACGTCCTGCGCTACGCCCCGAAGCCGCCGATGCACGTGCTCTGGGACTGCACACCATTGGCGAAGCCGCGCTCGCCAGCGCGGTCACCGCCAAGATGATTCGTCACTACGAGTCGATCGGACTCATGCCGACCGCAGGTCGCACGTTCGCCGGCTATCGCCTGTACGCCGAGAGCGATCTGCATCGCCTGCGCTTCATCAAACGTGCGCGAACCTTGGGGTTCTCGATCAAGGAAATCGAACAACTGCTAAGTCTGTGGGACGATCGACAACGGGCGAGCAGCGAGGTGAAGCAATTGGCGTTTCAACACGCCAGGGCACTGGAACAGAAAATCCGCGAAATGGAATCCATGCGCGCCACGCTCACGGATCTGGCCCGGCGCTGCCATGGCGATCACCATCCGGACTGTCCAATTCTGGAAGATTTGGCGGGGACGAGCCGGAAAGCAACGAATTAACCGTCAGGGTTGAGTTCGACCTTTGGAGTGTTCCGACGTGAGGGCACGTTTGGTAACGAGATCATGGTCTGGCGAGCAACGGCTGACGAACGGTCGAAGGGCGAGTACCATGCATTAATGATAACGACTCTTATTCGCAGAATTTTGCGCAAACTGTCCGTCGCGGCGCTACTCCTATGCAGTGTGACGACCTTTACAGTGGTGGCTCAGGATGCCATTGCGACCGTTCCGCAAACGTGGCAGATACTGGATTACCTGGCGACCGACTACGCTGGCGCGGTGAAGGATGGCGCGGTGATCAGCGCATCCGAGTATGCTGAGATGCGGGAATTCACGTCGACGACTCGATCGCGCATCGACGCGTTGCCACCGACCGCGACCACGCCCGCACTCATGAAGCAGGCCGATACATTGGTGGCCTCGGTCGATGCCAAGGCGGCGCCAGCCCAAGTGGCGACGCAAGCGCACGCGCTGGCCGATGCGTTGCTGCAAGCGTATCCGGTGCCGACCGCTCCAGAACACGCCCCCGATCTGGCGCGTGGGGCGACGCTCTATCAGAACCGGTGCGCCGCCTGTCATGGAGCGACCGGCCATGGCGATGGTCCGGCCGGCCTGCAACTGTCGCCCCACCCGGTGAACTTCACCGACCAGACGCGGGCGGATCAGCGCAGCGCGTTGTCGTTGTACGAGGTGATCAGCCAAGGTGTGGAAGGCACGCCGATGGCGAGCTACGCGCAGCAGCTGTCGTCCGACGACCGCTGGGCACTGGCTTACTACGTGGGTTCGCTGGCTTACACCCAGGAATCCGCCACTGGCGCTGATACCTGGCAACACGACACCGCCGCCCGTGCACAGATCGCCGACTTGAAGGAATTGTCGCGTGTGCGCGTCGCGCAGCTGACACCTACCCTCGGTGCGGAGCGTGCCCGGGCGATCGTGGGCTATTTGCGGGCACACCCCGACGTCATTCATCAGCAGGCGTTGGCGGGCATCCCGTTGGCGCGCGCGCGACTGGCGGCGAGCCTGACGGCTTATCGTGCCGGAGCGAAGACGCAAGCCACCCAACTGGCACTGTCCGCCTACCTCGATGGCGTGGAGCCGGTCGAACCGCAACTCAACGCACGGGACGGCGCGCTGCGCGCTCAGCTTGAAACGGCGATGGGTGCCTATCGCACCGCACTGACGAGCAGCACCTCGGTGGCATCGGTGGCGAAACAGTCCGATGAGGTCGATGGCCTGCTGCTGCGTGCGCAAGAAGTCACTAGCGATGCTGCTGGCGATGCCGCCGCCACTTTCCTGGGGGCTTTCACCATCTTGGTACGAGAGGGTCTGGAAGCCCTGCTGGTCGTGGTCGCGTTACTCGCCTTCCTGCGCAAGGCTGCGCGACCCGAAGCACGGCGCTACGTGCATGCCGGCTGGAGCCTTGCGTTGGTCGCCGGCGGCGTTACCTGGGCCATTGCCAGCTATGCCATTTCCATCAGTGGCGCTGGCCGTGAGTTGACCGAGGGGCTGTCGTCGCTGTTTGCGGCGTTCGTGCTCCTTGGGGTCGGTCTGTGGATGCACCAGAAAAGTATCGGCGGTCGCTGGCAGGCGTATCTGAAGGAAAAGATGGCTGCCGCGCTCAACCGACGTTCCGCCTGGTTCTTGTTCGGGCTGGCCTTCATCTCGGTGTATCGCGAGGTGTTCGAGAGCATCCTGTTCTATGCCGCCCTTTGGAATGACGGCCAGGAAGTGTGGCTGCTCGGCGGTATCGCCGCCGGTGCGGCGGCGCTGGGGTTGATCGCCTGGGTGCTGTTGCGCACCAGTCATCGGCTGCCGATCGGTACGTTCTTCTCCGCCAGTTCCGTGCTGATCGCTGTGCTTGCTGTCGTACTGACCGGCAAGGGCGTCGCCGCCCTGCAGGAGGCCGGCTGGGTGGCGGTGAGCGTCGCCCCGGTGCCGCATATCGAACTGCTGGGCATCTATCCGACCTGGCAATCCTTGCTGGCCCAGTTGGCAATTCTGGTGCTACTGGCTGTCGGGTTCGTGTTCAACATCCGTCGTGGCCGCCAGCCCTTGCCGTCACCCCAGGGAGCCCAGGAAGTGGTTCCCGATGCAAAATGAAGGCGATAGGACATGAGTGAATGTGGTTGCCATGCTGAAGGCAGCAACGAAGCGGAGCGACGCATCCTGCGCTTCGCGCTGGTTCTCAACGCCACGATGTTTGTGGTCGGTGTGATCGCCGGTCTGATCGCGCAATCGATGGGGCTGGTCGCCGATTCGCTGGACATGCTCGCCGACGCGAGTGCGTACGGCATCGCGCTCGTCGCTTGGCAGCGCACCGCAAGCTTCAAGGCATCGGCCGCCACTCTGAGTGGCACGTTGCTGCTGATCCTGGGCGCGGGTGTCCTCGCCGGCGTAGTGTGGCGACTCGTCGCGGGCAGTCATCCCGAGGGTGGCTGGATGATGGGTATTGCCTTCATCGCCTTGATCGTGAATGCCACCGTGCTACGGTTGTTGGAGCGGTTCCGTCACGGCGAAGTGCATCTGCGCGCCACGTGGCTGTTCACGCGAGTCGACGTCATCGCCAACCTGGCGGTGATCGTCTCCGGTGTGCTGGTGCTGCTTCTACACAGTGCGGTCCCCGATCTGGTCATCGGTGCGGCCATCGCCTGCTATGTGCTGAAGGAGGCGTTCGGCATCCTGCGCGAAGCGAAGGAAGCACGGGCCGCTGCCCTTGCACCGATCGGCAAACCATGACATCGCCGATCTCGGGGTTCGGCACCTTGGCGTACGCCGTTGACCTGCGACTGTTCCACGCCATCCATCCGTCTACACCGCCATCGTCCGCGATGCTGCAGGTGGCGCGCGGCTTGGCCGATGGGCCATTGATCCTGACCGCCGCTTTTCTTGGGACGATGCTGATGGTTCCTCGGTGGTCGATGCGCTCTACCGCCCTGAAAGCATCGGTTGCCGCCGCAGCGACATTGCTCGCGAATCTGATCATTGGCTTGATTTGGGATCGCGCACGCCCCTTCGTGGCCGGTGCCGGTCAGGCGTGGGTATCTCATGCGGCGACCGGCAGTTTTCCCAGTGATCATCTGACCGCGCAGTGGGTCATCGCCGGCATGCTGTTGCTGGATCGACGTACCCGAGCCTGGAGCCTCGCGATTGCGCTGCTCGGCCTGCCCATGGCATGGGCACGCATCTACTTGGGAGTGCATTATCCCGGCGACATGCTCGGCGCTCTGGCGATGGGGGCTCTGGCTATGTGGATTGGCTGGGGGTGGCTTCGCCGCCCTGCGACGACGCCTGCCATCGTGTCCTCATCGTCACCGACGTGAGGTGCCGTTCATCGCCAGCACAGCGACGCCCTTAGTGCGCCCCGCCAGTTGAGGCAAAGCTGCAACCTGCGGCGCTGGCCGATTCGTCGGTGGCTCCATGATCGGTTTGCAATGTCGTGTGCGTGATCTTGAAACGATCGTGCAGCATCGCTTCGACCGCCCGGCGCACGTCGTGGCAGTCGATGTCGTGGTTCACATAGATGTGCCCCGACAGTGCCGGCATGCCCGAGGTCACTTCCCATACGTGCAGGTCGTCCAGTCGGGTCACGGCGGGCAAAGCACGGATCGCCTCGGCAATCGTGACTGGATCGAGGCCGCGCGGTGCTGCCTCCAGAAAGATACGTCCCGATTCGCGCACCAGCCCGATGCCGGCTTTCAGCATCAATCCGGCCACGACCAGCGCGGCGATCGAATCCACGCGATTCCAGCCGGTCCACCAAATGATGCCACCGGCAATCGCGGTAGCAATAAAGGCATACAGATCGGTGAGGATGTGCTGAAAGCTGCCTTCCACGTTGAGGCTCTGTCGGTTGGCCTTGCTCATCGCCCACACGGCGAGCAGGTTGACACCGATGCCGATCACCGCAATTACCGTGACCAGCAAGCCTTCCACCACCGGCGGATCGATCAGGCGACGAATCGCCTCGACGATGAACCACACCGACAGCAACAACAACGTCAGCCCGTTCGCCTGCGCACTCAGGATTTCCACGCGCTTGAGCCCGAACGTGTAGCTACCGCTGGCCGGTCGTTTGGCCAGGCGCATCGCCACCAGGGCGAGCCCGATCGAGCCGACGTCGGTAAGCATGTGGCCGGCGTCGGAAATCAAGGCCAGCGACTTGGCCAGCATGCCGACCACCACCTCGACCGCCATGAAACCGAGCAGCAACAGCAGCGCGATGGTCAGGTATTTCTTGTTCGCATCCGGTGCCACGCCGTGGCTGTGGTCGTGGTGATGATCGTGATCGTGTTTGTGTGGCTCTGACGTGCTCATCGAAGTCTCCCGTGCGGCGGTCACCTTACGCGACCGCTGCAGCGTTATGTAATGACACCCGGAAGGATGGGCGGGCGTAACCCGCCCATCGCCTTCAGTCCACGGCACCGTCGATGGGCCATGCCCGATCCACCGTGCTCTGATAGACCCAACCGGCCACGCTCTGACCGGTGCGTCCGTGCAGGCGAATCAGTTGTACCGCGCGATCAGCCTGATCGTCCTCGCAGAACACTTCGAGCTTGATCTGCCGGGTAACCCGTTCGCCCAGCTCCATTGAATAGATCTGTTCCTGGGCGCTGAGCGCGGTGAGCAGACCTTTGACGTCGCTGACGGACAGGTAACGAAATCCACCGTCCTCCAAGGCGTGGATGACGTCGACCACGCGACCGCGGTGGATGAATGCCTTCACTTCTTTCATGGGGTGTTTTCCTTGGCCAGGCGCCTTGCGGCGCGTTCTTCGATCCAGTCGTAGAGCACCGGCAGCAGTACCAGCGTCAGCAACGTCGAGGTGATCAGGCCGCCGACCACCACGGTAGCGAGCGGACGCTGGGTTTCCGCACCGACGCCGCTGGAGAGCAGCATCGGCACCAGGCCCAGGATCGCCACGCTGGCGGTCATCATCACCGGCCGCATGCGCAGCGCGGTGCCGCGGATCACCGCCTCCCGCACGGGCAAGCCTTTCTCACGTTGCTCGTTCAAAAAACTCACCAGCACGATGCCGTTCAACATCGCCACGCCGAACACCGCGATGAAGCCGATCGCCGAGGGCACCGACAGGTATTGCCCGGTGATCGCCAACCCGACGATGCCGCCAATAGTGGCGAACGGCACGTTGGCCAGGATCAGCGTGGCGTGCTTTACCGAGTTGAACGCGGTGTAGAGCAAGACGAAGATGAAGAAGATCGTCGCCGGCACGATCAGCGACAACCGCTTCAACGCCCGCTGCTGGTTCTCGAACGCGCCGCCCCACTCGCTGTAATAGCCAGTCGGCAGCCTCACCTGTTGCGCGATGGCCGCGTTGGCATCCTTGACGAAGCCGTCGATGTCACGACCGCGCACGTCCATCTGGATCACCGCATAGCGTTGCAACTGCTCGCGACGGATGAACGAATAGCCTTCCGCATCACTGACCTCGGCCACCTGCGACAGCTGCACCAGCGCACCGCTGGCGGTGCGGATCGGTATGCGCTGGATCGCCGGCAGGGACGCCTTGTCGGCATCGTCCAGCCGTACCGCGATGTCGAAGCGCTTCACGCCATCGAGCAGCGTCGTCACGGGTTCGCCGCCGATGCCGTTCTTCACCACGGTCAGCACGTCGTCGGCGTTGAGGCCGTAACGGGCCAGCGCATCGCGATCCACCTTGATGCGGATCTGCGGCTTGCCGATGTTCGCCTCCAGCGCGAGATCGGCCACGCCCGGCACGCCGGCCAGCACATTCTTGATGCGGCCGCTGAGACGATCGAGCTCGCCCAGATCATCGCCGTAAATCTTCAACGCCAACGTGGCCCGCACGCCGGAGATCAGTTCCTCGATGCGCATCTGGATCGGCTGGGTATAGCTCACCACGGCGGTGGGCAAGGCGGCCGACAACTCCTTCTGCATTGCCTCCTCGATGCTTTCCAGCGTCTCGCCCTTGCGCCATTGGTCCTTGGGCTTGAGCGGTGTGTAGACCTCCATGTAGTTCACGTCGGCGGTCTCGCCTTTTTCAGCGCGGCCAATCATCGCCAGGGTAGTGTCCACCTCCGGAAACTTCTGCTTGATCAGCGCCGACACCTGTCTGGAGATGTTGATCGATTCATCCAGCGAGGCCGACGGAATCGACGTGATGCGCCACATGATGGCACCCTCTTTCAGGTTGGGCATGAACTCCTTGCCCAGGAACGGGAACAACGCCAGGCTGCCGATCAAGGCACCGGCAGCGATGCCCAGCACCAGCTTGCGCCGCGCCAGCGCCCAGGCGAGCACCGTGGCGTAATGGCGTTTCAGGAACGCGACCAGCCAGGTGTCTTTCTCTTCCTTGGGCTTCAACACCAATGCGGCCAGCACCGGAATCAGCGTCAGCGCGAGGATCAGCGAGCCGGCCATCGCGAAGCTGATGTTGAACGCCATCGGCTTGAACATCTTGCCTTCCAGCCCCTGCAGGCTGAACAGCGGCAGGAACACCACGATGATGATCAGGATCGCGAACGCCATCGGGTTAGCCACCTCGCGGGCGGCTGCCAACACGGCAGCGGTACGATCCACCGGACCGCCGTGCGCCTTGCGTTCGGCCATGATGCGATAGGCGTTCTCCACCATCACCACCGCGCCATCCACCATCATGCCGATACCGATAGCCAGCCCCGCCAGCGACATCAAGTTGGCCGACAGCCCCACCTGGTTCATGCAGATGAAGGCGATCAGCATCGCCAACGGCAACGCCACAACCACCACCAACGCGCTGCGGAACTCGCCCAGGAACAGGAACAGCACCAGCGCCACCAGGATCGAACCTTCCACCAGCGCGCGCACGGCAGTACCCACCGCCGCGTTGACCAGTTCGGTACGCTCGTACACCGGTTTCACGACCACGCCCGGCGGCAAGGATTGCTTCACCGTATCGAGCTTGGCTTTGACCGCATCGACCACGCTCTTGGCGTTCTCACCAATACGCGCCAGCGCCATGCCCAGCACGACTTCCTTGCCGTCGCGCGTCACCGCCCCGGTGCGCGGTGCCCCGGCCTCGGTAATGGTGGCCACGTCCCGCACGTAGACCGGCGTGCCGTCTTCGGTCTTGAGCACGATGTTGCCCAGATCCTTGGCGTTCTGGATCAAGCCCAGTCCGCGCACGAGATACTGCTCGCGCCCCACGTCGACGAAGTTGCCGCCGACTTGCGCGTTGTTCGCCTGCAGCGCCTCAATCACGTTCTTGAAGCCGAGTTTGTGCGCGATCAATTTCATGGGATCGATGCGCACCTGGAACTGTTTTTCCTGCCCGCCCCATGAGCTGACGTCATCGACGCCCGGCGCGGTGCGCAGGATCAAACGGATGGTCCAGTCCTGCAGTGTGCGCAGATCCATGTCGTTCGGTGCCGTACCGGCTGTGGTGCCTCTCAGCGTGTCGTCGGCGCGTTCGACCGTGTACCAGAACACCTGGCCGAGACCGGAGGTGTTCGGTCCCATTTCCGGTTTGCCATAACCCGCCGGCAAACGATCGCCGACCTGTTGCAGCCGCTCGTTGACCAGCTGACGGGCGAAGTAGATGTCCATGCTGTCGTCGAAGTACACCGACACATACGACAAGCCGAACAGGCTCACCGAGCGGATCTGTTCCACCTTGGGCAAGCCGGCGAGTGCCGACTCCACCGGAGTGGTGAGCAATTGCTCCACATCCTCCGCTGCGAGTCCCGAGGCTTCGGTGTAGACGTTGACCTGTACCGGCGTCACGTCCGGGAAGGCATCGATGGGTAGCTGACGCACGGCCTGAAAGCCGAGAAAACCGATCACCACGAAGATGATCAGTACCAGCACCTTGTAGCGCAGAGAGAATTCAACCAGACGTTCCAGCATCATTCTTCTCCCAGCTGCGAGCGCAGCAAGCGGGCCTTTAAGGCGAACGCGCCCTTGCGCACGTAGGTGTCGCCGGATTTCAGGCCCTGCGTGATCACCGTCCAGCCATCACGCGTATCGCCAACCATGACTGATGCCGGCTCGAACGGGCCATTGCCTTTGGCGAGGAACACGGTCGGCTGGTTCTGCAGCAATACGATTGCTTCAGCCGGCACCGCGAGCTTCTGCACGGCGCTACCGGCGGCGATGCGCGCTTCGACCAGCTCACCCGGGTGCAACAGATCCTTGCGGTTGTCGACTTCGATGCGCACCGGCACCGTGCGGGTGCGCTCATCGGTCTGATGCGAGCGCTGGACGACCTTGCCGGGTATCTCGGTGTCATGCACGAGGATGCGGGCATCGGCATCGGGCTTGACCCGTTCGGCATCGGCCGGTGCCATCTGCGCGACGACCCAGACCGAATCTTCCTTGACCAGGGTGAACAAGGTGCGGCCGGGTTCCACCCGCTCACCGACCAAAAATTCATCGGTGGTGACGCGACCGGCGGCGGGCGCAAGCAGCTCGAAGCTGCCATCCGCACCGGCCGATCCCTTGCGCAGCAACCCACCGATCTGACCGTCGGACAAGCCGTAGGCGCGCAACTTGGCGCGTGCCTGGTCGCGTTGCACTTTCGCCTCGTTGTAGCGCCGGGCCGACACCGCCTGGGGCCCGAGCGACGCGATCCGTTGCCAGTCCTGTTCGGCTACGATCAACGCACCTTGCGTGGTGGCCACCTCGACGCTGGAGAGCACGACCAGCGCATCGCCGGCCTTCACGACGTCACCCAGCTTGGCTTTGCGGGCGAGCACCTGCGATTCCACGCGCGGCGACACCAGTACGGTGGAGTACGCGTCGGCTTTCACTTCACCAGGGGCTTTGAGTTCATCCGTCAGTGCACGGGGAGCAGCCTTGTCGAGGACAATACCGGCGTCCTTGATCGCCTTGGCGTCCAGTGCGAGCGGATTGGCGGGCGCCGGTTCCTGTGCCAGGACGGGGCCGGCCAGCGCAGCGAGCAGCGCCAATCCCAGCAGGCTGCGTTTCAAAAGAGAAATAGTCATCGGGTCATGTCCTGATTGTGGCCGTCCTGAGTACGGCCATCGAGCCAGTCGGTTAGACGGCCCGCAGCGGTGAGGTAGTCGAACCAGGTCTGCCAGGTTTGGCTTTCCAGTTCCTGGCCGGACAACGCGGTATCCAGGCTTTGCTTGAGTTGCACGAGGTAATCGGAGGTGCTGATTTCACCAGCACGCCAGAGCTTTTCCAGTAGCGTGGTGCGATCCTCGAACGCCGCGGCACGGCCGCTGCGGAACGCTTCAGTCGCACCGCGCAGAGCGGCGTAACGGGCTTGCGCTTCCTGTAATCCCGCGCGCAATACAAACTGGCGCGAACGCACGCCGGCCGCGGCTGCGTCGGCTTCCGCCCGGGCGGCATCCACTTCGGCGCGTCCGGTGTTGAGCACCGGCAACGGAATGGACACACTCACGCCGATCACCTGATCGGTGCGTGGCCCACTGCGCACCTGGCCACCGGTCAGGCTGAGTGTCGGATCGGGAATGCGCGCGCGACGTGCGACCTGCACGCCCGCCTCGGCGCTTGCTTGCTGAGCGCGGGCCTGACGCAGTTCAGGCAACTCGTCGACGGGCAATGGCATCACACTGTCCGTCGCTGGTGACAGCCCGTTGGGCAGTGGTGGCAGGGCCATGGGTTGATCGCCACTGATGGCCAGCAATGCCGCACGGGCTGCCGCTTCGTTACCGGCGAGCGTGGCTTGTTGCACCTGCGCCTCGCCGAGTGCCAGACCGGCCAGATCGCGTTCGGGGCTGCTGATGTCACCGACCTTGAGTCGCTGGGCGGCCAAATCGTCGAAGCGCTGCATCAACGCGAGACGACGGCGACCCAGTTCACTTTGTCGAGCCGCGAGCACCGCTGTCGACCACGCCGTCAACCAGCGGGCGGCGACGTCACGACGCCGCACGTTGTAGCTCGCCTCGGCGGCGAGCAGGTCGGCCTCACCCTGGCTGGTGCGAGCGCGACGCTTGCCGGACAGATCCAGTGGCAGACTGATGCCGGCCGTGCGCCGATTGACATCGGCGTTCTCCGCATCGAGCGACAGCGAGGGGTTGTACAGCGGTTGCGCGGCGGCACGCGCACGGGCCCGGGCGGCGTCGAGATCCGCACGAGCCGCCTGCACCTCGGGGCTGGCTTGCCAAATGCGGCGCATCGCCTCTTGCAGCGAGGACGATGCCAACGATGGCGCGGGGGCCACTACCGGTGGGGAAGGATGGGTTACGGGGGTGGCACTGAGTATTGCCGCGTACAGCAGACACACGGCGCCAAAGGGCACCGAACGTAAAACAGACATGAAGCTATCTCCTCAAAACGATCACGAAGCGAGGAACCGCACAGGCGGTTTCATCGCAGAACGGGATTGTTCTCAGGCGATGGGAGGGCGCAGCAGCGAGCCGGTCATGGCCGGCGTGAATCCCGAATGGATGGTGAGCGGCGCGAAGCGCGGCTCCATTCTGGCGATGGACATCGGCGCAGTGGCCGGCAACGTCACCGAGTGCGCACAGGCACAATGGCAACCGGCACCTTCACCCAGAAGACAGGTGTTCACATCGTCAGCCGATACCGTGCTGACGGCGGTATCCGCCAATAAGGTGGCCGGAGCAGCAGCAGTCGCCAAAACGAATTGCGCCCGCGGTCCATCGGCAACGCAGATTGATCCGCTGACCAGCTTGATCAGCAATACAGCCACAGCCAACACCCATAGGCCGCGATGGCGGCGCAGGTGACTCAGCAGTGATGATCGGGCGCATGGCATCTAGCCATGTTACCCAGCCTCGTAGGTGTTAGACAATTTCATTTGCTCTCCGAACGGTTTGACGACTCACGCAAAAACATCAACGCGGGTCAGCATCCGGGAAGATCGCCAAGGGCTCGCGGCCTACGACAACTTCCCCATCTTCCTTGGTGAACGGTTGGAGGTTTGGCGGAAGGATGTTCAGTACGACTTCGGAGGGACGACACAGACGTGTGCCACGTGGTGTCACCACAAAGGGGCGATTGATGAGGATCGGATGCTGCAACATGGCGTCGATGATGACGTCGTCGGTGATGCCGGCCTCGTCCAACCCCAGCTCGGCGAAGGGCGTTCCCTTTTCACGCAACGCCTCACGGGGCTTGAGCATGGCTTCGTCGATAAGCTTGGTTAGCTGTTTACGACTGGGCGGCGTTCTGAGATATTCGATCACCGTGGGCTCGATGCCAGCGTGGCGAATCAAGGCCAACGTATTGCGCGAGGTTCCGCAGTCCGGGTTGTGATAGATCGTGGCGGTCATCGGTGTCGTCGTATTCATCGTCAGCAGGCTCCACTGAAACAACAGCTGGTCTTGGCCGGTTCCACCACGACCGGAGCCGGCGCCGCTTCTTCGGTCACGCCGGCAGCCACCAACAAGGCATGTGCCTCAGCCGCACCTTTGCGCTCGCTATAGCGGTCCACCAGATAGTCGCTGCGATCGCGCACCATCAGGGTGAACTTGAACAGTTCCTCCATGACGTCCACAACGCGATCGTAGAACGGTGATGGCTTCATCCGACCCGCATCGTCGAACTCCTGCCAAGCCTTGGCGACCGATGATTGATTCGGTATGACCACCATGCGCATCCAGCGGCCCAGCACGCGCAGTGCATTGACGACGTTGAACGATTGCGAGCCACCGCTGACCTGCATGACCGCCAGGGTGCGCCCTTGGGTCGGTCGCACGCTGCCCTCTTCCAGTGGCAACCAGTCGATCTGATTCTTGAAGACGGCTGTCACCGAACCGTGGCGCTCGGGGCTGACCCAGACCTGGCCTTCCGACCACAAGGACAGCGCCCGCAACTCCTGCACTTTGGGATGCGTGTTGGGCACGCTGTCCAGAATGGGCAACTCATGTGGATCGAACACGCGGGTCTCGGCGCCGAACTGGCGCAAGATGCGCTCGGCTTCCAGGGCCAACTTGCGACTGAACGACTGCGGACGCAGTGATCCATAAAGGATCAGGATGCGCGGCGGATGGCTAGAGTCCGCCGGCAGCGCCAGTTTGGCCAGGGTTGGGGTATCCAGCACATCGGCGGCAATGTGGGGCAGATCCGGCATCGTCATGGGTATGTTTCCTGTTGCTTTGACTAAATGATTCTATCATTATGGAAATATAGAAGCCAATTCGAGACCGTCATGCATCCGTGCCGCGTTCTATTCATCTGCACGGGCAATTCCGCCCGCAGCATCCTGTCCGAAGCGACCCTCAACCATTTGGGCAAAGGCCGCTTCGAAGCCTTCAGCGCGGGCAGCCAGCCGACCGGCCGCGTCAACCCCTATGCGATCGGCGAGCTCAAGGCCCTCGGCATACCCACCGAAGGACTCAGCAGCAAGTCCTGGGATCGCTTCACGGGGGAGGGTGCGCCGCCGCTGGATATCGTCATCACGGTCTGCGACAACGCAGCGAATGAGACGTGCCCGGTGCTGTTCGGCGATTTTGTGAAAACCCACTGGGGTCAGCCCGATCCGGCGGCAGCCCACGGTGAAGGTGCCGTGATCGAAGCCTTCCGGCTTGCCCACACGCTCGTGCTTTATCGAGTCAACGCGTTGCTGAACCTGCCGGTGGAAACGATGAGCCGGGACGAGTTGAAGTTGGCCCTTGATCACATCGGCACCATCACCGACGCCGATGAGGAACACGCATGAACCAGTTGTCAGCTGAAGTGGTCGACGCCGATCCGGATACGGCCAGTGGCAGCCGCATCGGCTTCTTCGAGCGCTACCTCACAGTCTGGGTCTTGCTGTGTATCGTGGTGGGCACGCTTCTGGGTCACTGGCTGCCGGACACTTTTGAGGCCTTGGGGGGCATGCAGGTCGCGCAAGTCAATCTGCCAGTGGCCGTGCTCATCTGGTTGATGATCATCCCGATGCTGTTGAAGATTGATTTCAGCGCGCTTGGTGGCGTGCGCCGTCAGTGGAAAGGCATTGGCGTCACGCTTTTCATCAATTGGGCGGTGAAGCCGTTTTCGATGGCGCTGCTGGGTTGGATATTCATCCGCCACGTCTTCGCCGGCTACCTTCCTGCTGACCAGCTCGACTCCTACATTGCCGGCCTGATCCTGCTGGCCGCGGCACCGTGCACGGCGATGGTGTTCGTGTGGAGCAATCTCTGCCACGGCGAGCCGAACTTCACGCTGAGCCAGGTCGCCTTGAACGACACGATCATGGTCGTGGCGTTTGCGCCCATCGTGGCGCTGCTGCTGGGCATCTCTTCGATCACGGTGCCCTGGAACACGTTGCTGTTGTCGGTGCTGCTCTACATCGTTGTGCCGGTGGCTATCAGCGTGGTGCTTCGTCGTTGGGTGCTCTCGCGAGGCGGCGAGCCACAGCTGCAGAAACTGCTACAGCGCCTGGGACCGGCGTCCTTGTTCGCGCTGCTGGCCACCCTCGTGCTGCTGTTCGGTTTTCAGGGGCAGCAGATCCTGGCCCAGCCGGCGGTAATCGCGATGCTGGCCGTGCCGATCCTGATCCAGGTGTATTTCAACTCCGGACTGGCCTACGTGCTCAACCGTCGGTTCGGGGTGCCCCATTGCGTGGCCGGGCCCTCGGCGCTGATCGGGGCCAGCAACTTTTTCGAGCTAGCCGTCGCCACCGCGGTGGGTCTGTTCGGCGTGCACTCCGGCGCCGCGCTGGCCACCGTGGTTGGCGTGTTGATTGAAGTGCCGGTGATGTTGTCGGTGGTTCGCATCGTCAACGGCAGCAAGCGTTGGTACGAATTAAAGCAGGCTTGAGCGGAGCATCGTCATGCAGGGTCACTACAACGTGTTGTTCGTCTGCACCGGCAACTCGGCGCGTAGCATTTTGGCCGAAGCGACCGTGCATCACTTTGGCCGCGATCGTTTTCATGGCTACAGCGCCGGAAGCCAGCCCAAAGGTTTCATCTACCCCCAGACGCTGGAGGTGCTCAAGGCCGTGGATCTTCCCATCGATGGGCTTCGCAGCAAGAGCTGGGCGGAGTTCATGGCACCGGAAGCGCCGGTGATGGATTTCGTGATCACCGTGTGTGACCAGGTGGCCGGCGAGGTTTGCCCCGCGTGGCCCGGTGCGCCTATCACCGCGCACTGGGACATCCCTGATCCAGCGAAGGCGCAAGGCGATCAGGCCAGCGTTTACAAAGCCTTCGTGCTGGCCAGGAACCTTCTGCAGCAACGGATCAGCTTGCTGCTCAATTTAAACTTGACGGCCTTGGATCGGCTCGCGCTGTCCAGTCGGCTTGATACCATCGGTAAAGCGCCCAGTAACGGCGCAGCCGGTTGATCCGGTGGTGAGCGCAAGCACTACACTGCAAAAGCGGACAATACGCAGCGTTCTGAGACGGCTATTCGCACTATGCAGACCAAACAAGTCCTCACGATCCTTTCCGCGCTCGCTCAGGAGTCGCGGTTGGCGGTCTATCGGCTGTTGATCGAGCACGCGCCGGACGGTCTTGCCGCCAGTGCGATTGCCGAGAAGCTGGGACTGGCCAACGCCACGCTTTCGTTTCATTTGAAAGAGCTGTCGCACGCCGGCCTTGTGACCAGCCAGCAAAGTGGACGTTTCATCTATTACGCCCCCGTGATCGAGGCCATGAACGACCTCATCGGCTACCTCACAGATCATTGCTGCAGTCAGTCCGACGGCAGTTGCCAAGTTGGCGAGACTTCGTGCAAGCCGTCAACGGATAAATTGCGAAGCAAAATCCGAACAGCCTGATGAGTGAAATTCAGCGACCGCTTTCGCAGCACGGCTTCTGCTGCTGGATCGGCGGACACGGCACGCTGCCGTACGAGCAGAACACGCAGCAGTCGCCCGCCTTGGGCCGGAGCAATTCGCCGCACCCCTTGCAGTCGTAGAAGAACTGGCAGGCATCGGTCGGCATGGTCTCGTTGGCCTGGTGGCCGCAATGCGGACAGGTCAACGTGCTCTGCAAGATGGGCTCAACCGCCATGGGCTTTCGCCGTAGCCGGGAAACCGGCATCGGTGACCGTACGCGCCAACACCGGCACCGTGGTGCGATCCGCATCGAAAATCACCGTGACTGTCTCGGCTTTCAGATCGACCTTCGTGCTCGTCACCCCGGGTACGCGACTCAATGCCTTCTCGATCGTTACGTTGCAGGCGGGACAGGTCATGTTCGCGGCATGCAACACCGTTGTGGTGGGCGTCGCCGCATGTGCCAGGCCGAGCCAAAGGGTCGCCACCATTCCAGCTGTCTTGATGCACATCAATCAACTCCTACAGAAACCAGCCCACGACATAGGGAAACAGCAACAAAAGCATGATCAATGCCGTAGCCAGCCATAACCAGCGCCGGCGCCGGCGCAAGACCGGCGGATCAACGCAAACACCTTCCGTACGGCAGCGTGACGAGGGCCCATACAGCGTCCAGAACGCGAGCGCCAGGCAAAGCAAGGTGGCCGCGATGAACCACGGCCGCCAGGGATCGAGTGCGGTGAGATGGGCGATCCACGCGCCGCTGACGCCCAACAACACCAGCACCAGCGGCACCACGCAGCACACCGACGCGCCGATCGCCGCGAGCAACGCAACGATCACGGCGGGCAAGGACGACTTGGCAGGTATCGAGCTCATGCGTGCATACTAACTTCCGTACCCCACTACGGAGTCAAGCATGAATTCTGCTCTCACTATCGGTCGGTTGGCTTTGGCCGCTGACGTGCACGTCGAAACTGTGCGCTACTACCAGCGTGTGGGCCTGTTGCATGAGCCCGAGCGGCCCCTAGGCGGCGTGCGCCGCTATGAACATCATGATCTGGCGCGCCTGCAATTCATCCGCCGCGCCAAGACCATGGGCTTCACGCTGGAGGAGATCGCCGGACTGCTGCAGCTCAAAGGTAAACGGGCCTGTGCGCAGACACGCCGACTGATCGAGCACAAGCTTTTCGATGTGCGCCGCAAGTTGGAGGAACTGCGACGACTGGAGGCGGAACTCGTACAACTCGCCGGTGACTGCGCACAGACACCTCGTGACGGTCACTGTCCGACACTGGATTTCCTTCGGCAGGCATAGTCGCGCGTCTGCTCGCACAGGCACACGTGCATCCACTTACGGGCAGCACCGGCGTGTTCGCCATCACTGGGCCGGCCATCTCGGCCGCGGGGAGAACTGCACCTTGGCGTCGACTTTCACGTCCTTCAGCAACTCGGGCGACGCCACCTTGCATGGTCATGGACGGTCGGCCGGTCGCGGCAATCGCTTCATGCTGCAACGTAAGGGTCCCTTGGTCGCATCCATCGCCCATCTGTTGGGTGGTGATTGAAGTAGCGATCGGTGAGCCGGCTTCCGCATGTGCACGAAGATGACGCTGCGACAGAGCGGCAGCCAGTCGACCATGCCGTGCTTGGGCGGTGCAATGGATACGCGGGTCATCACACGAAGCGATCCCAGCTTCCGTAGTGGTCGTGGCTGCGCGTACCGCGTGGCAAGCTGAGGCCGATCACCAGCAGGCCGACCAGCACACCCAGCCAGGAAGCGAGCATGCTGCTACCGGCAATCCACCACGGCGCAGCGATCAGCCATAAGCCAAAAATGATATTGACGAAGCGCAACGCCCGGGCCACTTCGGCCATCGCAATCACCGCGACGGTGACGATCAACGCGCCCATCAGGTGATCGCTGTCGGCCAGTGGCGGATGTGTTCCCAGGCTCAACCGAGTGAACATCAGCCACAGACCCAGGGCGGCGCTGGCCAGCAAAGTCCACGGCATGCCGACGCCGCGCATGGCTGACCTCGTGGCCGCGGTCAGCGGTGCATCGAAACCGGGATGATGGTCGCAGGCACCATCGGGTTGTGCGCCGCCGCGGAAGAACGTGCGCCAGAACTTGCCGCCGCGCCGATGGTCCTGCACCAGGAACTGCCCGGTCGCGACGAGCTCGTCGAGGCTGTACGGAATCATCACCAGCATCGCCAGTCCGGCCAGCAGGCACAGGCTGCACCAGGTGCCGATGACGATCGGCTGGATGATGATGAAGTAGATGCTCACCACGCCTAGCGGCACCACCACGATGCCGAACATCGCCACCATCCACGGCATCGTGCGCCAACGCCGGCGGTCGCCCATCACGCCCATCAGGATCTCGGCCATGTAGCTGACCGCGCCCAGGCCGCCGTCGGCGATCGGCCACGCCTTGGACACCGTCGAGGTGATGATCGTTTCGGTGCCGTTGAGACCATGGCTGCCAGAGAAGAACGGCTCGATTGCCGTCGGAATGTGGCCCAGCTGGTACGCCGCCAGATGGCGCGAAATCAGCAGGCCCACCACGGCCAGCGCCACTATCGGCAGACGCTGCAGGTAGGTGGACGGACAATAGGTCCAGCCTGGCGGCAGGTCGGAGTTGTCCATCATGCCGGCCATGCTCATGCCTGGCATCATCGGCACCAGGATTGCGAACGCGATCACCAGTGCGCCGACCAGCGTGTCGTTGGCGTAAGCCGCCGCGCTGGTCGCCCAGAACACCAGCGGCGCGAGCAGCAGCCACGCGCCGGTCACCGCATTCGCCCATTGCGCCCAGGCAAATCGCGGCGACAACGACAGCGCGCCGAACAGCATCACCAGCAAGCCGCTGACCACGTCGCTGTAACCCAACATCGCGCTGCGCAGTGCCGGATCGGGCAAGCCGCGCGCGGCGGTGACGCGCATGACCGCATCGCTGAAGCCGGTGCTCTCGAAACTGCCGAACACGAAGGGCGAGAACGCCAGCCACGCGCCCAGCATCATCGCCACATAGTGCACCCACAGCATGTCGAAATGCATCGCGCGCATGTCCTCGACATGCTTGCGCATCATCGCGGCATGCTGCGCCATGTCGTCGTTGGTTGGCGGCGGCGCGGGCGGCGCGGGCTTCACCGCGAGCGTGGCGACCCGTGCGGCGTCCAGCTTGTTGCTGCGATACCAGCCGACAGGATCGGCTTTGAGCTTCGCGACGATACTCGGCAACGCATCGCGTAGTGCATGGCCCGGTCGCCAATCGAGCCAGTGCCGGGCGCGCGCCGTGTCGATCTCGTAATGGTCGTCGGCGCTATCGATCATCCAGTCGCGCACGAAGGTGTGCTCGTCCAGCACGTCGTTCTGCAACCAGGCGCCAGCCTTGGCCACCGGCTTGGGAATCTGGCGCGTCACCCAGTCCTCGCCGTGAAGCAGCCGGCCCAGGGTTTGCTGCATGTCGCCGGTGCCGATCGCCTCGGGTTCGGCCAGCAGCAGGGTCAGCTGGCCGGGCAGCTCCGCGCGACGCAACACGATCGCCAGCAGCGCGGCCACCAGATCGGCCAGGTGCAGGAACGGCTGTCCGGTTTCGAGCGCACCGGGATAGACGTGGCCGACTAGCTGCCGCTCGTAGATGCGCGCGATCTGCTGGGCGAGAAACGCCGAATGGCCGCCGTCGTCGTACACGCCGCCCGGGCGCACGATCACCACGGGCATGCCGTCGTGCTGTTCGCGGATCAACTGCTCGGTGCGGATCTTCGATTCGCGATACGGCAGCGGCTGCAGATCCAGCGGCGAGTCTTCATTAATTGGGTGCCCCGGTTGCGTGGGCGCATGCACCAGCATCGTGCTGAGAAACACGAACTGCTCGACCTCGAACGCCTGCAACGCGTGCAACAAGCGCGCGGTTCCCTGCACCGTGATCGCTTCGTATCGCGGATCGGGCTTGCCGGTCAGGTCGAAATAGGCGGCCAGATGGATGACCGAGGCAATGCGCGCGCCGTGCGCATGCCGCACGCGCTGGAGCGCGGTCGCCACGCTCTCATCCGAGGTCAGGTCGACGCACACGCATTCGGCATCGATAGGAGGATGCGGCGAGGTTTCGCGATCGAGCCCGACCAGATCGAAGTGCTCAGCGAAGGCACGCACTACCGCCGAGCCGATGTAGCCGCTGCTGCCGGTCACGATGACCATGGGTTTGGATGTTTCCATGACGTTGTCCTCGACCGTTTCCGACCCTCCGACGTACGTGACCGCCGCGCCGATCCTTCATCTTTTCGCATGGCGTGTCGAGTTCGCGTGTGTGCTGCTGTGCATTCAGTATCCGAGCGTCAGGTGCAGTCGTTTCGATCGCCGCCCGAGCGCGGGCGGGCTGCGCGGAAGCGCGAGACGGCGCGTCGGCATAGCCGTTCCACTCGGTCACGAACTTCCGACAGGCTATCGCCTACCTTGTTGCCGTTTCCTACGGAGATCCCCGATGAAGAATTCCTACGTGCGCTTCCTCGCCATGATTGCCACCGCCACGGTGGTCATGTTCGGCGTGATGTACCTCAACACTTACCGGCTGGATCACGTGTTCTGGAGCCAGACCCGCGCCTGGATGGCGCTGGTGATGGGCGCGACCATGGCGGTGATCATGCTTGGCTTCATGCTGCACATGTACGGCAGCCGCACGATGAACCTCGCCATCGTTGGCGGCGCCGTGGTGGTGTTTGCCGCGGCGCTCTATCTCGTGCGCAGCCAGGCCACCGTGGGCGATGTTTCCTACATGAAAGCGATGATTCCGCATCACTCGATCGCCATTCTCACCAGCGAACGCGCCCACATTTCGGATCCGCGTGTGCGCAAGCTCGCCGATGAAATTATCACGTCGCAAAAGCGCGAGATCGGCGAGATGAAGGGACTGATCAAGGATCTGGAATCGAAGCAGGCGCAGCCCTAAGAACCCGTTTGGCGGCCGTCACTGTGACGGCCGCTGGCTTATGGCGACAGATGCACGCGATCCGCTTACGGTTGCGCCGGCGCGATCGCCGTGACCGTGCTCGCGATGCCGGCCGGATGCAAGCTGAAACGCACTTTGTCGCCGACCTTGACGCCCTTGAGCAGATCCGGTGACGCCAGCTTGAAGGTCATCGTCATGGCCGGCCAGCCGATCGCGGCAATCGCCTCATGCTGCAGCGTGATGGTGCCCTTGGCGGTGTCGACCGCCTTGACCACGCCCACGCCCTGCACATCGGCAGGTGTGGCTTCGTGCATCCCGGCCATGCCCGGCATGTTGGGATCCATCTGCTGAGGGTTGGCAAACGCCGGAGCGGTGAACAGCGCAGCGGTAATTGCGAGGGTGATGCATGGCTTTTTCATGGGTCAGTTTCCTTGTGGGTTGGGATGAAGTGTGGCGTTTGCCTTGCTGGCTTTACGCAGCCGATGACGAACCAGCAGGCGGTACGCCGCGGGTATGACAAGCATGGATAGCAAGGGCGCAGTGACCATGCCGCCGATCATCGGGGCGGCGATACGTTGCATCACTTCCGAGCCAGCACCATGGCCGAGCAGGATCGGAAACAGACCGGCGAGAATGACCGCCACGGTCATCGCCTTCGGGCGCACGCGCTGCACGGCACCTTCGCGAATGGCTTCATCCAGTGCGTTGAGACCGGCCTGCGGATCGCGCACGAGCTGCCGGTCCCAGGCTTGGCGCAGATACAGCAGCATCACCACCCCGAACTCGGCGGCGACACCGGCCAGCGCGATGAAGCCGATGATCGTGGCGACCGATACCGCATGACCGAGCAGCCAGATCAGCCACAGCCCACCGACCAGGGCCAGCGGCACGCTGGCCATGATCAGTGCCGCTTCGCTCATGCGTCGGAACACGGCGTAAATCAGAAGGAAGATGATCACCAGCGCAATCGGCACTACCACCTTGAGTCTTTCCATGGCACTGGCTAGGTATTCGAACTGACCGGACCACGCCACGGTCGTACCCGGCGGCAAGGTGACCTGCTGCGCCACTGCGCGTTGCAGGTTGGCCACCACCGTGCCCAAATCGCTGCCGGCCGTATCGACGTAGACATACGTGGCCAACTGGCCGCCCTCGCTTTTCAGCATGGACGGTCCTGCAACCACGGCAATATCGGCCACCTGACTCAGCGCGAGTTGGGCGCCGTTGGCGGCGACGATCGGTAGCCGTCGCAAGGCCTCGACCGAGTCACGCTCAGCGCGCGGATAGCGCACCACGATGGGATAGCGTTCGCGCCCTTCGACGGTCTGACCGATCGGGTCGCCGCCGACCACGGTCGCAATCAGTTGCTGCACGCGCTCCTGGGTCAGCCCGTAACGTGCGGCGGCATCACGGCGGATGGCCACATCGACGTAGCGGCCACTGGTTGGACGCTCGGCAATCGCCGAACTGACACCGGGTACGGTCTTCGCCACCGTCTCGATCCGATCGGCCACGGTCTGCAGCGCGGCCAGATCGGTGCCCAGCACCTTGATGCCGATCGGGCTCTTGATGCCGGTGGAGAGCATGTCGATGCGATTGCGGATCGGCGGCACGAACAAGTTCGTCAGTCCCGGCACGTGCACGGCCTTGTCCAGCTCCGCCTTGATCTTGTCCATGGTCATGCCCGGCCGCCACTGGTCCTTCGGCTTGAAGGTGATCGTGGTCTCGAACATCTCCAGCGGCGCCGGATCGGTGGCCGTGTCGGCGCGCCCCGCCTTGCCGAACACATGATCGACCTCGGGCACGGTCTTGATCATGCGATCGGTCAATTGCAGCAACTGCGAGGCCTTGCCGGCGGACAGTCCCGGCAATGCGGTGGGCATGTACAACAACGTGCCTTCGTCCATCGCGGGCATGAACTCGCTGCCGAGCCTGGTCATCGGAATGATCGCGGTGAGCAGCAACACACCGGCCAGCACCAGGGTCGCTTTCGGATGGCGCAGCACGGCTTCGAGGAGGGGCCGATAGCCGCGGATCAATCCGCGGTTGAGCGGATTGTCGCGCTCGGCACGGATGCGCCCGCGGATCAGATAGCCCATCAGCACCGGCACCAGCGTCACCGCCAGCCCGGCCGCCGCCGCCATCGCGTAGGTCTTGGTGAAAGCCAGCGGCTTGAACAGTTTGCCTTCCTGGCCCTGCAGCGCAAACACCGGCACGAACGACAGCGCGATGATCAACAGGCTCACAAACAGTGCGGGCCCCACCTCGGCGGCGGCATCGGCGATCAACGACCATCGCTGCGCGCCTTGCGGTTCACGTCCGTCGTTCGCACTACGCCAATGTTCCAGATGCTTGTGCGTGTTCTCGATCATCACGATCGCCGCGTCGACCATCGCGCCGATCGCGATCGCGATGCCGCCCAGCGACATCAGATTCGCCGATACCCCTTGCAGATTCATCACGATAAACGCGGTCAGCACGCCCAGCGGCAAGGTGATCACCGCAACCAGCGCCGAGCGCAGATGGCCGAGAAACAGCACACAGACCAGCGCCACGATCAGGAACTCTTCCAGCAACTTGCCCCACAGGTTCTCCACCGCGGCGTCGATCAGCCGCGAGCGGTCATAGGTAGGCACGATCTCGACGCCGGCCGGCAGACTGCGCTGCAGTTCCGCCAATCGCGATTTCACGGCGGCGATGGTGGCCTTGGCGTTCTTGCCCGTGCGCATCACGATGATGCCGCCGACCACTTCGCCCTGGCCATCCAGCTCGGCGAGGCCGCGGCGGAACGTCGGACCCCGCCGCACCGTCGCCACATCGTGCAATAGCACCGGTACGCCGCCGGCGTTGGTCGTGATGGGGACGTTTTCGAAGTCCGTGCGGCTCTTCAGGTAGCCTTCGCTGCGCACCATCAGTTCCGCTTCGCCCTGTTCGATCACCGAGCCGCCGTTGGCACCGTTCGCGCTGCGCACCGCATCGACCAGCTGCGCCACCGTGATCCCGCGCGCCGCCAGCGCTTGCGGATCGGGCACGATCTGCCACGCGCGCTCCATGCCACCCAGGGTGGCCACCTCGGCGACATTCGGCACGGTCTTGAGCTGATAGCGCAAAAACCAATCCTGCAGCGCGCGTAGCTGGCCGAGGTCGTGCTGGCCGGTGCGGTCGATCAGGGCGTATTCGTAGATCCAGCCCAGTCCCGTGGCATCGGGGCCGAGGGCGGGCGTAACGCCCGCCGGCAGGCGATCGCGTGCCTGGCTCAGGTACTCCAGTACCCGTGAGCGCGCCCAGTACAGGTCGGTGCTGTCATCGAACAGCACGTCGACGTAGGAGTCACCGAAAAACGAAAACGCACGTACGGTCGTCGCGCCCGGCACCGACAGCATGGTGGTGGCCAGCGGATAGGTGACTTGATCCTCGACTACCTGCGGCGACTGCCCCGGATAGCTGGTGCGAATGATCACCTGGGTGTCGGACAGATCGGGCAGCGCATCGACCGGCGTGCGCGTCACCGAGAACATGCCCATCATGGCCAAGGCCAGTGCAGCCAACAGCACGAACACCCGATGTGCGATCGCCGCGCGAATCAGGGCGGCGATCATGGTTTGCCTCCCATCGGCATGCCCGGCATGGGCGTACTCGCCGCCCGTGCCGGATGCGCCGAAGTGTCATTCAGACGTTCCAGCGCACCGGACAGGCTCGCCTCCGAATCGATCAGGAACTGGCCGGAGACCACGACCTTTTCACCGCCCGTGAGGCCATCGAGAATCTCCGTATAACCGCCGGCTGCGCGTCCGGCACGAACCGATACGGCACGAAAGTGCCCGTCCCCCTCGGCGAGAATGACGCGTGTGTGGGTCCCCGTCGCGATCAGCGCGTCGTCCGGAACCACGGGCACGGCTTCGCCCCGTGCGGGGCTGAGTTGCACGGTGGCGAACATGCCTGGACTCAAGGCCTCGTCGGGATTGTCGAGTACGACGCGGGCGCGCTGGGTGCGCGTCATGGCATCGACGTCCGGCAACAAGGTTTCGACGATGCCGTGGAACGATCGACCTGGGAGTGCATCGACCGTGACGGTGACGGGCGTGCCGCTGTGCACTGCACCTGCCGCCGCCTGCGGCAGGGCGGCCTCGATCCACACGGTGGACAGGCCATTTACGGTCATCAAGGTCTGACCGGCAGTGACGCGTTGGCCTTCACGCACATCCAGGGTGGTGATGACGCCCGCCTGCGGGGCGTGTAGCGTGATCGCGGCCCCCGAACCATGACGAGCTGCCCGGATATCCTCGGAGGTCAGGCCCAGCACCTGCAGGCGTTCCCGCGAAGCCGCGCGAAGGCCTTTCGCGTCGGCCGATTGCGCCTGTTGAAGCGCAGCATATTCGGCCAGTGCGCTGCTCCATTGCGGCGCCAACAACTCCGCCAGCGGTTCGCCGGCTTTGACCGTGGCGTAAGGTGCACGCACGTCCAGCTTGCTCACCACCGCATCGACGCGTGCGCTTATGGTGGTGGCTTGGCGCAGATCCCAGGTGATAGTGCCCGGCACCCGGATGGCCGACGCCAGCACACGGCGCTCCACCGGAGCGGTGCGCACCCCCAGATTCTGCACGGTCGCCGGGTCAATCCTGACGACATCCTTGGCCGCACCTTCGTCGGCATACTTGGGCACCATCTGCATACCCATCGGCGACAGCCCCGGTTTGTCGAAATGCTGCTGCGGCATCATCGTGTCGTACCAGTACAGGATTTTCTTGTCGCCGCCGTGGGCAGCAGGCATAGCGGACCCTGTCTGAGCGGACGACGCTGGCGGATGCCGACGACCGCCGAAGTACCCCACCAAAAGCAAAAGGGCTGCCAGCAAAACACTGGCTAGGATTATCGGTACACGCTTCATGGCGTCGTCTCCGAGGTCGGCAACAGATAAGCCAGCGAGGCCCATAACCGGGCGCGGGCGGCAAGCGCATCGGCATAATTCAGACGCAACTCAATCTCGGCGCGACGGGCATCCAGCCACGGCTGCAACGAGCCGCCGCCGCGATAGCCGGCCAGCGCGGTTTGCGCGCGGTCACGCGCCAGCAGCAGCAGGGTGTCCTGATAGCGCTGGACTTGCTGATTCCATCCCTGCCACGTCGCTACGGCGCGTGTGACTGCCTCGCGCTGGGCGCGCCGCGCGTCCTCGTGATCGGCCTGCACCGCATCCCATTGCGCCTGCCGAGCGCTGATGCCGCGGTCCTGCCGGTTGCGCGTGAACAGCGGCAGGCTGACGCCCACCTCCAGCATCACCATGTCCGACAGGCCCGGGGCGCGCCGACCATAGCTGGCAGTCACGCTCCAGTCCGGGTGCTTGGCCGCACGCGCCTGCTTGAGCGCCGCTTGCGCAACTTGCTCGCGTGCCTGCCACACCTGCATCGGCGCCTGTTGGTCGATGCGCTGCTCCAAGTGATCTGCGGTGACCGGCAGTTGACCAAAATCCGGCGCTTCGGCCAGATCGAAAACGCCCGGACCAAGCCAGCGCTGCAGGCCGGCTTGGGCGGCGACGAGATCCGCGCCAATCGCTTCCAGACGGTTATCCAGCGTGGCAGCCTCGGCTCGGACGGCCAGCACATCCGTCGCGTTGCCTTCGCCGCCGCGCAAGCGTGCCTGCGCTATCCGCACAGCCAACCCCGCCTCATCATGCAAGGCAGCCAGCAATGATCGCTGCTGCTCGGTCACCCATACGTCGATCCAGGCATCGGCGATGCGCTCGCGCACACTCTGCACGGTGGCCACGCGATCGGCCTGGGCCGCATCGATCCGGGCGCTGGCCAAGGCGCGCTCCGCGCGACGCGCCGTGCGTGATGGGATAGCCTGCATCACGCCGACGGTGCGCGCCGTCATCCCCTCCGAACGCAAGCTGAAAGCGCCCGGATTGGTGACCGGGAAATTGGAAAGCCCGAACGTCAGGGTGGGATCCGGCAACTGCCCGGCCCGCGCGGCTTCCTCGCGGGCTGCCACCGTGTCGGCGGTACGCGCATCGAGTTGCGGCGCCCGCGCCAGGCCGTGCTGCACGGCCGCTTCCAGCGTCAGCGGCGGTTCGGCGGCCTGCGCCGCCGCAGCCACGACCCCACACAGGAGCGTGGCCAAGCCCGCCACCATCAGGTGCCGAGCGAAATGAATGGACAACATGGCTGAATACTCCGTCGATCTGCGGTTTGCGGCGCGCCACGCAGACGCGACGCCACGTACGTCAATGCCTCGACGTGTCAGATCAGATCAGGAGTGAGCAGAACAACAATATGGGCGGAGGTGGTGGCGCGCGCAAATGCCCGATCCGTTGGAGCGCGCGATTCGATGGCAGCGTAACGGCCGCGACCGATATCAGCATCGGCGGCATGGCCGGCAATGGGCTCAGCGGCACCGACGCCGTGTGCGCCTCAACCTGCGTGGCGTGCTCGGGCACGCAATGTTTCTGGCACAACGGGCTGGCGGGGGTATCCTGATGCTGCACACAGCCGTCGTCCATGCCCGGCATCGAGTTTACCAACGCGGTCGCCGTCGCCGCTTCGGGCACAGTCGGACAGATATAAGCAGCCAGTGCCGTCTGCTGCCAAAGCATCAGCAGCGTCACCAGCCAGAACAGGCGGCGACGTGTGGTGCGATGCATGCGGAAAGGACGGGCCATGGACACCACTTTATCTCGGATAATATCAAGGTTTCCTTGACTTGAATCAACTACGGATTGTCCGTCGACCGGCGAAGGCATTGCGCCGGGTTCGCTCCGCTCGCCGGCGTTGGTCATTTCAGCCATGCCGCTTTCGGCCCAGCCGCAATGCGTTGGCAACCACCGACACGGAGCTCAAACTCATCGCCAAAGCGGCGATCATGGGGCTGAGCAGCAGGCCAGTCAGGGGGTAGAGCACGCCGGCCGCGACCGGTACACCCAATGCGTTGTAGAGAAATGCGAAGCCCAGGTTTTGCTTCATGTTGGCGACGGTGTCGTTGGAAATCGACCGTGCCCGCACGATGCCACGCAAATCGCCTTTCACCAGTGTCACCTGCGCGCTGGACATCGCCACATCGGTGCCGGTGCCCATCGCGATACCGACATCGGCACCGGCAAGTGCAGGTGCGTCGTTGATCCCGTCGCCAGCCATCGCCACCCGATGTCCCTTGGCTTGCAGCTCTCGCACGAGGTCGATCTTGTCCTTTGGGCGAACCTCGCCATGGACTTCGTCGATGCCCAGGGTGCGTGCGACCGCATGGGCCGTGGTAACGCCGTCGCCGGTGGCCATCACGATGTTCAAGCCCGCCTCGTGCAGCGCCGCGATGGCGTTGGCAGTGCTGGCCTTGATCGGGTCGGCGACCGCGAGCAGGCCAGCCAGGACACCATCGACCGCCAAATACATCACGCTGGCACCGGCTCGGCGCAGCTCCTCGGCCGGAACGGAAAGAACGGTGGCATCGACTCCGACCTCGTGCATCAGCGCGGTGTTGCCGATCGCCAGCGTGGCGCCTCCCACCTTGCCGCGCACCCCGATGCCGGTGGACGACTCGAAGCTCTCCGGCGTCTCCAGTGCCAGGCCACGATGGCGGGCTTCCGCGACGATCGCGTCGGCCAGCGGGTGCTCGCTGCCCTGGTCGAGGCTGGCCGCCAGGCGCAGCACCTCCTGCTCAGTGAACCCTTTGGCCGCGAGTGCGGTATGGAATGCCGGACGTCCCTCGGTCAGGGTTCCGGTCTTGTCCACGATCAGGGTATCGATCTTGCGCAGGTTCTCGATCGCCTCGGCATCGCGGAACAACACGCCTTCCCCGGCGGCACGGCCGGTCGCCACCATGATCGACATCGGCGTGGCCAGTCCCAGCGCGCAGGGACAGGCGATGATCAAGACCGAGATCGCGTTGAGCACCGCGAACGTCCACGACGGTTCCGGTCCAAACAGCCCCCACACGACAAAGGTGGCGACGGCAATCGCCAGGACCGCCAGCACGAACCAGAAAGCCACCTTGTCAGCCATGCGCTGCATCGGTGCGCGTGAGCGTTGCGCCTGGGCGACCAGTTGCACGATTTGCGACAGCACCGTCGCCGAACCGACTTTCTCCGCCCGGATCACCAGGCTGCCAGTGCCGTTGAGGGTCGCGCCGATCACGCTGGAGCCGATGGACTTCTCGACCGGGACGGGTTCCCCGGTCAGCATCGACTCGTCGACATGGGAGCGTCCCTCGATCACTTCGCCGTCCACCGGCACCTTTTCGCCGGGGCGTACCCGCAGGCGATCGCCGACGTGAACGTGGCCGAGTTCGACATCCTCCTCGCCGCCATCGTCGCGCAGGCGACGCGCAGTCTTTGGCGCCAGCCCCAGCAGGGCTTTCAGGGCAGTCGAGGTCTTGGAGCGGGCACGCAGTTCGAGCAACTGCCCAAGCAGGGTCAGCGAGACGATCACCGCGGCGGCTTCGAAATAGACACCCACGCGGCCATGTTCGTGAAACGACTCCGGGAACACGTCCGGTGCGAGGGTGGCAACGATGCTGTAGCCGAACGCCGCGCCAACGCCGATGCCGATCAGGGTCCACATGTTGGGACTGAGGTTGCGGATCGACTGCACGCAGCGAACGAAGAACGGCCAGCCTGCCCACAACACGACTGGCATGGTCAGTACCAGTTCGATCCAGGTTCGGGTGTTCACCGGCAACCGGGGTAAGTAATGGCCGAACATCGCCAGCACGAGCACCACCAGCGTCGCCGGCAAGGTCCACCAGAAGCGACGGCTGAAATCACGCAGTTCGGGTTGGTCCTCGTCGTCCAGCCCCGGCATTTCCGGCTCCAGCGCCATGCCGCAAATGGGGCAAATGCCGGGATCTTCCTGGCGTACCTGCGGATGCATGGGGCAGATGTACATCGTTCCCGCCGGTGCCTCCGCGGAGGCGTCATCGGGCTGCCCGGACAGATATTTGGCCGGATCAGCCACGAAGCGCTCCCGGCAGCGCGCCGAACAAAAGTGGCGCGTTACTCCTTGATACTCGGCGTGGTAAGCCGTTTGATTCGGATCGACTCGCATGCCGCAGACCGGATCAAGCGCGGTTGTCGCCGAGCCGGGATGGGCGCCGTGTCCGTGTTTGTTGGCGCCCGTGTGGTGATGGCGAGTGTTCATGTAGCCTCCCATGACGATGGCAATGGATTGACGTCGATTGATGTGCAAGCACGTGTAAGCGGCGAGGTGGATGTGGTGTCAATCGTGGGCGGCTCGACGACATGGGGCGGAACGCGGTCACAGGCGGCGCCATTCCCGAGGGATGCGGCCGGCAGGCCCGGAACGAGGATCTCGTGCCTTCGGGCGTCACGGCCAAAAGTCGCTCTTACTGTGGCGGCATTGGCAACGAATGTCCGTTGGCGTCGAGCACATCGAGCACCATCATCAAGCCGCCGCCGCCTTGCTGCTCCTGGTTGTTGTTGGTCGTATGGTGCGGGATATGGCAGTGCACCAGCCAGCGTCCCGGTTTGCGCGCGGTCCAGATCACGTCGTAACGCTGTCCGGGGCCGACATTCACGGTGTCCGCCTGGAACTGCGCATCCTTGGGTAGGTCAACGCCATCGCGTGCGACCACGGTGAACGGCCCGCCGTGGATATGCATGGGATGCACGAAATTGGTGTTGCTGCCGATGAAGCGGATCTTGATCGTTTCGCCCACGCGCATTTTTACCGTATCGGTCGACGGGTAGGCCTTGCCGTTGATGGTGAAGTAGTTGGGTAGACCGCCTTCCATGTTCATCGCCGGATAGGTGATGCCGTCACGAGCCAGCCATTCCTGCAGCAGGAGGGTGTACTCGTGGTCGGCTTTCACTTCTTTCGCCGGATCGGCCGCCGCCGTTACCTCTTCCGGCGGCAGGTGCAGCGCCGCGAGGCGCTTGAGGTTCTCCAAGTTGTGCGTGGGACGCACGATGAGTGCGCCGTAGAGGCCCAGGCTTTGCTGGCGATCCGGATGATCGTGTGAGTGATAGAAGTAGGTGCCGACCTGTGGCACCACATAGTCGTAAGTGAACGTGGCGCCGGGCGCGATAGGCTTCTGCGTGACCATGGCCGGGCCGTCCATCGCGTTGGGCACGATCAATCCATGCCAATGTAGCGTGGTTGATTCCGGCAGATGGTTGGTGACCACGAAGCGCACGTGATCGCCTTGCTCCAGCTCGATGCGTGGGCCGGGCACCTGGCGATTGACCGCATAAGCGTTCACCGGTCGATCGGCGAGGATGCTCCACTGGATCACTTCGAGGTTGAAGTGAAACACCTTCACCCCCTCGACGATCTGCGGCTGCAGCAGTTGATCGCCTTGGGCAGCGACCGGTGCGGTGTACACGCTGGTACGCGGATCGATACCTGCCATGTCGCGCATGGTCGCGGCCGGGGTTTCCTGGGTGGTGATCATGCCCGGCGGCATGATCAGCTTGCCGACCTCGTGCGCGGACAACCGCATGTTGACGAAGGCGGAGGGTAGCGTCATGCCGGCGATCAGCATCAGGCTGGTGAAGGCAGTGACCGCGATGAGCTGCGCGCGGGTCGGCGTCTTGCCGCCGCCGTGCATGCCGTGGCCGGAGGACGCGTCGTGCATTCCATGCTTGCCGTCATCCTTTCCCGTGACCGCCGACATTACGTGATCGGCGGGCATCGACGCCATCGCGCCATGATCGTGCGACGCGCTCGTCGATGCCTGCGGCCGTTCATCGTGCTGGGGAGGGGCATCGTCGCGCACCGTCATCAGTCCGTGCTTCATGCCGCGCGACACCAGCCACACGTTGACTGGATAGGTCACCGCATAGCCGGCCGTAACGCCCAGCGACATCACGAACCAGAACAGCGGCTCACCCGGCCACATCGCGCGCATGTCGCGCCCCATCATCAACAGCACCATGACCGGCGCCATACCGGCCATCATCGCGTTCATCGAGATGAATTCGGGCATGAACGACTTTCGTACATTTTCCAGATACGACCCGCCCATCATCTTGCGCATGAACAGCGACTGGAAAATCAGCAGGCCAAACAGGAAGCCGGCGGCGTATTCGACGATCAGATCGGCCCACATCGGTAGGCCAATCAGCGAAACCACCACCGCGGCGAGAATGATGCCGGTCGCATCACCAGCGACACAGTGCACGGCCGAGCCTGCGCCCTGTTTCCACAGCGGCTGTACAAACGCTTCATGCGTACCCGGTGTCGGCTCCTTGTCCGCCATCACGTAGAGCAACAAGCCGATCGGCCCCATGTACAGCGTGATCAGTACGAAGCCCCACTTCATGACCGTGGGTTCGGGATTGCCGCGGAACTGATCCCACGCCACATAGATCGCCGAGAGCACCGCAATGGCAAGCCACGCGTAGACAAAAATATCGATCGGCTGCAGGAGCATCGTCACTCTCCGAACCGTACAGAGAGGTCAGGAATCGGTATGGCGCGATCGTGGCCGGCACACGAACGGGCGGTTCGTCCACCGGCCACGGCGATCACGCTTTCGGACCGTGGGTGGCAAAGACGCGGGACGATCCATCCCGGCCGATCAACACCACGTCATAGCGTTCCGGCGCACCCATCTCCATGCCAGGCGAGCCCATCGGCATACCCGGTGCCGCCAGGCCCCGGGCGTCAGGGCGCTCGGCGAGCAGGCGCTGAACATCTTCCACCGGCACGTGACCCTCGATCACATAACCATCGATCAGCGCGGTGTGACAGGAGACGACATCGGCCGGCACACCAAGCCGTGCCTTTACGCTCGCCATCGGCTGGTCCTGGTGCACGGTGACGGTGTAGCCCTGCGCGCGCATGTAATCGACCCACGCGTCGCAGCAGCCGCAGGACGGGTCGCTGTACACGTCCAACGCGTTCGCGGCCATCGCCGCCGGCGCGAACAGCACGGCAAACAGCAAACTGATGCCCATGCGGGAAAACCATCGCTTCATCGTCATTCTCCTGCTACCGGGGTGGTTTGCCACTGGATGGACACGATCTTCCAGCTGTCGCCATCTTTTCTGAGGTTGAGCATCTCGCGGCTGCGCAGCGTGGTCGATTTGCCCTTGACCGTGGCCTGGATGTCGCTCTCGCTACCGACCATGGCGGTGTCGCCCATCGGCATTGAACCCAGCGAGACCGGGGTGATCTTGGCACTATTCAGGAACGCGATGTCCTCGCCCAAGTGACCAGCCGCGTAGGCGTCACGCGTCTGGACATGGCCGCCTTCGCTGATGGTGACATTGGGAGCCAGCAAAGCGAGTACGGCCGCCCGATCGCCGTGCTGCAAGGCCGCCTGGAACGCCTGTGCCACGGCCTCGGCCTCGGGTGCCGCCTTCGGCTTCATGCCCTCCAGCGAAAGCGGGGCTTCAGCCGCGGGCGCGGCGGCCGCCGCATGACCGTGGTCATCTCCCGCAGCTGCGCCATGGCTGTGACCGGCCTCACCGGACATGTCCATGCCTTCCATGTCGGCAGCACCGTGGGCGTCCTCATCGGCGGCCTCACCGTGGCCATGGCCACCGTCCTCTCCCATATGCATGTCCTCATCCGGCGGGGCCTTGGCAACCATGGCTTTGTATTGCGCGGGCGTCATGCCCGGCAGTTTTTCGATGAACGCGACCATGCTCCAGATAGTGGGGTCGTCGTGACCGGGCACCATGCCCCAAGCCGGCATCCCGCTCATCTTGATGCCGTGCTTGATGATCCAGAACGCATCCTTCGGATCGACCCTTACCTGCGACAGGTTTGGCGGTAGCGGGTACAGGCCTTGGCGAAGCTCCGAGTCCTTCATCCCAGGCTTGAGATGACACTGGGTGCACATCGCCGCGTACTGGCCGGCCCCTTTCAAGATCAACTGCTCGTCATTGAGGTCGGGTACCACGATGTCTTTCGAGCGGGCATGGATGGATTGCTCTCGCAGGGTCTGCATTACCGCGAACACCGGCTTGGTGTGGTGGTCGTCAGCACCGATGTTGTAGAGGCCGGAATACACAAACGCACCGGCGCCGAGGGCAAGAACGCCCAGGACAACGGCAACGGTAATGCTGTGATGCTTGATGTGCTGTTTCATGGTATTTCCCCTTAGAACCAGAGTCGGACGCCGGCCACGATCTGCCGGTCGAGAATGGGTTGATGATCCTGGCGTGCGTAGTCGGCCGTGGTGCCGATGCGGCGCACCCAGTTCACCCCGATGTAGGGCGCGAACTGCCGGCGGATCTCGTAGCGCAGACGCAAGCCGAACTGCACGTCGGACACGCCGCTGCCGATCCGGCGCTGCGGATCGTTCTTGCCGTAGAGGTTGATTTCCGCTTCCGGCTGGAGGATCAGGCGTTGAGTGAAGAGCAACTCGTACTCCGCACGCACACGGGCGGCGGTACGGCCGGAGGGCCCGACGTAACCCGTCGCCTCCAGTTCGAACCAATACGGTGCCAGTCCCTGCACGCCGAAGGCCGCCCATGTGCGGGTGGGACCTTCGCCGATTTCCTGGCGCACACCCAATTGGGTGCTCCAGAATGTGGCGATGTTGTGGCTCCAGAAGGCTTCCAGGTCACCGTCTTCGAGCTTGCCGCGGCTGCGCTCGCCTTCGGTGCGGATCCACAGCTTGTTCTCGTCACTGCCGTACCAAGCTTGCGCTTCCCAACTCTGGCCATTCGCATCACGACCATGGAAGGCTTCGAGCTGATCGATCAACAGCATGCCGACCGGCACGCTGCCGTGCATGTGCAACCCTTGTATGGGGCTGCCCGCGACGCCGTCGGAGTAGTCGGGACTGCGCGCGTCGGGTGGCGGACTACCGCCCTGCATGGGACCCATCGTCATGCCAGGCATCGTGCCCATGCCGGTCATCTCACCTTGTCCCTTTTGAGGCATCGCCCCGTGATCCATCCCGGCCATGCCGCTGTGATCCATTCCTTGCATCGCTCCCGGACTCATGCCGGGCATCGAGGAATGATCCATCCCCGACATGTCGCCGGTGGGTGCCGCCGATGTGGCCGGCTTGGCGGGCATCGACATGTCCGACATGGCGCCGTGATCCATGCCCGACATGGCGCTGTGATCCATGCCTTTCATGTCGTCCATGTCGTGGGAAGCCGGTGTCGACGGGGTCGTGGTGGGTGTCTTCCGCGCCTTCTTGGCGGACGGCTTCGGCGCCGGTTTCGCGGCGCTGCTTGCGGGAGCCGGCATGCTCATGCCGGGCATACCGGCATGATCCATGCCCGGCATCGAACTCATGTCCATCGACGAGGTGCTGCTGGGCGCGGGCACGTTCTGCGCCGTAGCGACCAGCGGCAACGCCAGCAGCACTGCAGCCAGCCATACCGAGCGGTGCGGAGCGGTTGAGGTGTTTCGACGATTCACTTTCATGACACCACCACCTCGCGGAACATGCCCGCTTCCATGTGGTACAGCAGGTGGCAGTGGTAGGCCCAGTGGCCCGGATTGTCGGCGGATACCGCATAGGTGATCCGCTGCGCCGGTTGCACATTGATGGTGTGCTTGCGTACCTGGAACTGGCCTGCGGGATTCTCCAGCTCGCTCCACATGCCGTGCAGGTGGATCGGGTGGTTCATCATGGTGTCGTTGACCAGCACGATGCGCAGTCGCTCGCCACTGTTGAAGTGCACCGGCTTGGCGTCGGAGAACTTCACGCCGTCGAACGACCAGATGAAGCGCTCCATGTTGCCGGTCAGGTGCAGCTCGATCTCGCGGCTTGGCTCGCGCGCATCGATCGGTCCGCCGATGGTGTGCAGGTCGGCGTAGGTCAGTACGCGGCGACCGTTGTCGCGCAGGCCGATGCCCGGATCGTCGAGGTTGGTGCGTGGCATGTCGACATGCATGTCCACGCCGGGGCCGTATTCGGTACGGGCGTGGCGCACCACGGGTGCGGGCGTGGCCGCCATGCCGGCCATGCCGCCGTGATCCATGCCGGCATGATCCATACCGGGCGTCGGAGCATGACTGCTGCCGTGATCCATCCCCCCCATCGACATCGCGCCCATCATGTCCTGCATCCCCAGCCATACCCGGGGATCCATCGCCGGGATCTCGGCCTGCATGCCTTGCCGTGGCGCCAGGGTGCCGCGGGCGTAGCCCGTGCGGTCGATCGACTGGGCGAACAGTGTATAGGCGCGCTCGTCCTGCGGCTCGACGATGACGTCGTAGGTTTCGGCCACCGAAATGCGGAACTCGTCGACCGGCACCGGCTGCACGTCCTGGCCGTCGGCGGAGATCACCGTCATCCTGAGGCCCGGAATGCGTACGTCGAAGATGGTGGACGACGAGCCGTTGATGAAGCGTAGCCGGATCTTTTCGCCAGGTTTGAAGATGCCTGTCCAGTTGCCCGCTGGCGCGGCACCGTTCATCAGGTAGGTGTAGGTGTAGCCGGAGACATCGCCCAGGTCGGTGGGATTCATGCGCATCTCGTTCCACATCTTGCGCATGGCCAAGGCCTGGCTCAGGCCCTTTTCTCGCACGTCGCGGAAAAAATCCGGCACGGTGGGCTGGGCGAAGTTGTAATAGTCGCTCTGCTTCTTCAACTTGGCGTAGATGCGTTCGGGGTCCTCGTCGGTCCAGTCGTTGAGCATCACCACATAGTCGCGATCCGTGGGGTAGCGCTCGGGGCCATCCGGCTCGATCACCAGCGGGCCGTACAACGCGTTCTGCTCCTGGAAGCCCGAATGCGAGTGGTACCAGTAGGTTCCCGACTGGCGCACCTTGAACTGATAGAGGAAGGTTTCGCCAGGCGCAATGCCGTCGAAACTGATGCCCGGCACGCCGTCCATCTGGAACGGCAGGATGATGCCGTGCCAGTGGATCGAGGTCGGCACGCGCAACCGGTTGGCCACGCGCAGGTTCACGGTGGTGCCTTCCTTCCAGCGCAGGATCGGGCCGGGAATGCCGCCGTTGACGGTGGTGGCCAGGCGTGTGGCACCGGTGTAGTTGACCGGGGTTTCGGCGATATCCAGCGCGAATTCGGTACCGCTCAGCACTGTGGGGTGACCGGGGTTGGTCAACGCCCAGACGTTCGAGGGACGCAGCAGGCCCAAGCCGGCCACGGCGCCACCGATGGCGACACCTTGGACGAAACGACGCCGCGACAAATCTGCCGGGGGCGGGGAAAACGAATTCATGGGATCTCTCCAGGGCAGGCGGTATCGAGTGCGATACCGATCACAACCGATTGCTGACGATCGTCGACGCGCGACGATTGTCAGCAAAGCTCATCGAAAACGAGGGAGAGTCAGACCGCCGGTGGCCGCAATGGAGGGGCGGTATTCAACGAAGGCGCACTGCTGGGCAGTGGCATGGCGTAGCTGGCAGTAATCGTGGCCGAGGCCAGGACGACAGCCGTTGCGGGTGGCAACGTGGTACTGCACATCGCGGAACAATTGCAAGCATGACCCGTCATGCCCCCGCAGCAACCGGCCTGATCGTCGCAACAGGATCGGGATCCCTTGACGGCCACGTGGTGATGACAGTGTTCACTGGCCGCCGCAACCGTTGCGTGCATGGCATGGGAGTGAGGCACTCCCGTCATGCCCATCGGTGCAGCGGCCAATGAGTTGACGACCAATATCAGCCACGCCAGCATCCCCATCGCGCGAAGGCGACGTGAACGAGCGAGCAGGCGCAGCGAGAGGGTCATGGGGCGAGCTTAACCCTGTGACCTGACGCCCTCAACTCTGGAGGTGGGTTCAGGGAAATCATGGCCTGCTGAAACCCATGTGCAAGGTGATGGTGTCGCCGGTCTTCAGGTTGGCCACCGATGCCGGCGGAAAATGCACCTTCAAGGCCATGCCCTCGGTGGTCACTTCGACGATACCGGTGCTGGTGTCGACCGAGGTCACCGTGGCCGGCATCTTGTGCATGCTGCCGTTCATTTTGTGCATCATCTTGTTGTGCATTTTGCCGCTGTGCATGGAGCCCATGCTGCTCGATGACGACGCTGGCGTCATGGCCCCGGAATCCTGCGCGTACACCGCAGTGACCGCCATGCAAAGGCCCAGCGCTATCGACGCAGCGATGATTTTCGGTGAAAAACTCATGATGACTTTCCGCCTGGTGGGGCAATCGGACCCAGCGGCCTGATCGGTTGCATCTACGCAACACTGAGAGCGTATGCCAATTCGTGTGTACGGGAGTTGAAATTCCTGCCGGCTTTCCACCCTGATGCGGGCGATTTGGCGGCCTTGAACGCACATGTCCCATGCCAAAGCGATCGACGGGGTCAGTCAAGGGCACGTCTCGAAGATGTCGCCGAACAGATGCAACTGCAGGTATGGGTTGATGACCGACGCAAAGTCGAACAACGGGTCCTAGACCGGCGCCAGAAATGCGGGTCTGGTTGGCCGTACGGTTGCCGAATGCGCAGCCCCAACCGTTGCGCGATCACCGGACTCCCAGGCACTGGCTGAACTCGATGCCACCTATCGAGTACGGCATCGCGTCAACTGGCGAGCGTGATGCTGCAAGATGCCGGTCACATGCCGCCCATTGGCCGCTGGCTGATGTGCCAAGTCGCCAATGATGAGGCTATCCAACCGTAGGGCCTCGCATTCGACCAATCTCCCAACTCACGTTCGAACCGCGCACCGTTACTGCAATCTGCTGCCCCATCCGCTGCTCGATGACCGGCTTCCACGGAACCAGGCTGAATCCCATACCGTCGTCCAGCATGGCGTAGCGCCCGCTGGCCAGCAGCACGCTACGCCGGTAGATACCGACCACGCGTTGCCCGTCGGAAACCGGCCGATGCGCCAGGCCGGTTTCGGCTGCGATATCACGCGTGGTTTTCGCCAACTCGCGGCTGCGCAGCGTCGCCAGTAGGTTGCGCGCCAGAATCAGTCGCTGCCCGCGCCGTTCAGCCAACCCCTGCTCCACCAAGAAGTCGGTGCGTTGGCGCAGCGTGTCCTGCACCTCTCCACCAAAGCCCATGTCGCCCAACCCCTTGCCGCCACCAATCAACTGCTGATCCAGCCAGGTAGCACCGATCACGCGGACCTGTCGCTCAATGGGCAGGTGTGACTTCAGTTCGACCGCGACGCCACCGCCCAGGCGCTGGCTGTCGTATCGGCAACCCCGTTCGGGTAGATCGTCCGGCACCTTCCATAGCCCCTCGGCCACACGCTCTACCATGCCGGCGCGGCGCAGGGCTTCGAGTCGGCGCACGTGCGCGGCGACCACTTCGCGTGGATCGCGCTCAGGCGTGGCCTGGCCTTGGGCGACCGCCAAATGCTGGTCGGTGCGGTAGAGACCATCGACGGCCAGCGCGACGATGGTCTTGTCAGAGGCGCGTGCGCCGACGCCCCCCTTGACCTCGACGACGCTACCGGTCGGGTATTGCTCCAGGTCCGTTCGGGGCGGCAGCGTCACGTAGTGCGCTTTGCCGTCCGTGCCATCCACCACCAGATAACCCTTGTCGTACAACTCGTCGGCCAGCCCCTTGGCAGCGACGCGACCAACAAGGGCGCGGCCATCCTCGCCCGACTCGAATACGGCCAGCTCGCGCTGCGCGCCGCCCATCACACGCTGCATCGTGCGGATGATGTCGCCGCGCTCGCCCATCGCACGCAAGGTCGGCTCGGCCTCGATGTGGATCACCCATGCGCTGGTTTGCGGTTGGCTCGCCAGACCCATGCGTTGCAAGTGTTGCAGGCGCCCGATCAATAGCTCGCGCTGACGGTGCAGCTGGGGTTCGTCGAGACGTTCGATACGCACCTGACCATCGACAGCTTCGCGCTGCAAGGTGCGGTCCAAGCTGGTCCAGCGCTTCTGCTCGACCTCCCGCGCGAGCGCGCGCTGGATCTCCTGCTCGGTACGCGGCCCCAGCCATTCGGTGGCGAGTTCGGCGGCGCGCTCGCGCAGGCCGCGGGTCAGGTACGCCTGCGCGATGATGAGGTCACGGCCGGTGTCGTCCTTGCCGCGCAGGACGATATGCGTGTGCGGGTTGTCGGTGTTCCAGTGATCGACCGCCACCCAGTCCAGTCGCGTACCCAGGTCGGCTTCCATGCGGGCCAGCAGGTGGCGCGTGTAGGTGCGCAGATCGCCCAGCTCGGTGCCGTCTTCAGGTGACACGATGAAGCGGAACTGGTGCCGGTCGCCGCGTCCGCGTTCCTCGAATGCGGCCAGGTCGGCTTCGTCCGTCGCCGTGCTGTATGCCCTGCCCGGCTCACCCTCGCGGCCTACGCCCTCGCGCTCGATGTAGCGCAGGTGCGTGACGGTCGAGCGTGCGCCGGCCTGCTTCAGGTACACCAGCCGCACCTTGACGGTGGCACGCCGCGCGTTGGCGGACAGCGACTGCCCGGTGAACCGGGCCGCCACATAACCGCGCCCCAGTCGGGAGCCGGGTGTCTTGCCGCGCCGGCCGCCGGTGGCGTTGGCCGCCTTGCTCGCCTGGCGCAACGCCTGGTTGATGAAGGCGTCGCCGCGGTACTTCGGTGCACCCGGGCGGAGGCGGAAACGGTCGTCGCCGTCCGAGCGGCTGCGTCGGCTCATTGGCAAGCTCCATCCAAGGCCATCGCGTCAGCGGGTATCAGGCACGCGGTATCTCCTGAGTCGGCCTGGCCTTGCGCCATCTCGCGGCACGGTGCCGCGTACCGACGCGTGCTGCGCCACCCCCATGTGCAGACACGCTTAGTGCGCACCGTGGTGCCGCACCCTTCAATCTTGCCCTGCATCTTTCCCCGGCCTGACGGCACGGGGATGCGATGCCCCGGCGGCGCTGCGCGATGCGCAGCCTGCACGCCGGCGAGCGCCTGCCATGCCATCGGCATGGCGCGCTCGGGGCAAGCCGTCTGCACGGGGGAAAGCACGTCGGCATGTCGCAGCGGATACTGGGCGAAGCGCGGCGCGGATACGCTCGCGCTGCATGCACGGCAACACTGCGGCGACACGGCACAACGCCGGCCCACATGCACGACGTCGAGCGGCGTCATGGCCGCTTCTCCAGCCAGATCGGATGCGCCACGCCGAGCACGGCATCGGCGCGCACCGGTCCGAAATACCGGCTGTCGAACGACGCCGGATTGGTCGTACTGAGCAGGAACAGTTCGCCAGGGCGAAGACGCCGGCAGGCCGACCAGGCGTGCAGCGGTCGGCCCATCCCATCGATACGCAACGCGGCAGCCACCGGCATGCCATCGATGCGCACACTGCCCTCGGCGATGCACACCTGCTGCGGCGCGACGGCAGCGACCGGCTTGAGCAGCGGGATGCGCGATGGCAGGTAGCCGCGCCGCGCAGCCAGTGCGGCGGCGGCGGCCGGCAACGGCACCAGCACGATGCTGCCGACGTGCATCGCAGGTGACAGCGAGCCGGCATGACGTACGAGCGGATCGACGCGATACCAGCCGACCGCCACGCTGTCGGACGGGTTGTAGACCAGACGCGGCAACGGCGACACGAAGGACGCCCAGGCCAGCGCAGCGAGGCCGCCGGCGGACAACGCCGCGAGCACGAGGCGAGCGTACCGGCGCGAGCGAGGACGAGACGCAGTGTCGGTGATGGGAATGACCGTCATGACAACGCCCTCCCCGCCAACCAGGCGGCGTGCCGCTCGGCGGTGTAAACCGGCAACGGCTCATGTGCAACGAGCCGGTTGCTCAGCATGCGCCAGTAAGCGGGCGACACGTCGACCGGCGCGATGCCCAATGCCTCGATGGCGTCGATGAGCGGCAGCACGACGCGAACCATGCGTTCGCCTTCGGCGTGCAGCAGCAGGCATGCGCCCGGCCACACACCGGGGATACGCTGCGCGGCATCCATCGACGTACATGCCTGCATCACCATGAGCTGCCAGCGCACTGTGCCGTAGTCGTTGGCCTCCCAGCGGATGCGGCAGAAGATCGATGCCGGCCAGAACGCCGCCACGCGCCGCCAACGATCACGTTGCACGTAATACGCCGGTTCACCGAAGCGCAGATAGAGGTTGAAACGATGCGCGACGTAAGCGAGCGAGACCCGAGTCAACAGCTCGTGATCGATGAGCGCTGCGAAGGGCGGCGGCGCGATCGCTGCTACTTGAAAAGACGCATTCATGGCGTGTGCTCCGGGAACTCGCGCTCCAGCAACGCGCGCAACAGCTCGGCCACCGTCACGCCCTGCGTGAAGGCCGAGACCTTGATGCAGGCGCGCAGCGCGGGCGTGATGTCGAGTGTCAGGCGCGCGGTGTAGACGTCACCTTTCTGAAGGTCAGCGCCCTCGCCTTGGCGAATCCACGCCTCGGCGTGCGGATTCGTCGGCGGACGTGCGCCGATGGCGGTGCGCTTGCTACGTGCATGGCTCATGACGACCACCGCAGCAGTTCGTCAGTCAGCGTTGTGATCTCGCGTGCGGCGGCGCTGTCGGGCGCCAGTTCGCGCGCGAGCTGACCGGCCGCCACGCTGTCGGCGAAGACAATGCGCTGATGGATTTCCGATTGCAGCGATGGCAGCGGTTGTTCGGCAAGCGCACTGCGCGCCTCGCGGCCGATGACGGTGGTGCTGACGCGCCGATTGATGACGAAGGCGGCGGCGAGCCGTGGCCGGAACACCTGCGCCTCGCGGACCAGCGCCACCATCTCGGCACTCGCCCACAGGTCGTAGGGACTCGGTTGTACCGGCACCAGCACACGGTCGGCCGCCAGCAGTGCCGAGCGCGTCAGCGCGGCAATGCGCGGCGGCCCATCGATGACGACGTGATCGCTGCGGCGTGCCAGCTCCGGCGCCTCTTGGTGCAGCGTCTCGCGTGCGAGGCCCACGGCGCTGAACAACCGCGGAAGACCCTGCTGACTCCGGCGTTGCGTCCAGTCCAGTGCCGAGCCCTGCGGGTCGGCATCGAGCAGGATGACCTGCTGGCCGCGCAGCGCCAGTTCACCGGCGATGTGTGTGGCAAGCGTGGTCTTGCCGACGCCGCCTTTCTGGTTGAGCAGAGCGACGATCATGGGACGGTTCTCCACGACGGAAAACGACTCGTTGATCGACCTGGAAAATGCGGTGATTTGAGCTGTGGGTATCGCCGTTGCTTTTGCGTTTCGGCAGTTGTCCACTGCAACGGCGTGGCGCTACTACCCGTTAGTGTTTTTAGGTTAGATAAGTTAGAGACCGCGCAAACCCGGGTGGTGACTGGGTTTGCGGCCGATTTTGTTGCCTGATAGCACGAGGATGGGTTGCCCGATAGCACGAGTCTTCGGTTGCCTGATAGCACGAGGCCATGCACCGCTTGTCCCCGAGTTATCCCCGTGCCGTGTACGGCACCGGCCGGAAGGTCAGCAGCTCCGCTTTGCGGTCGGACATCCATTCGATGCCGAGCACGTAGCCGGGCAAGGATTGTTTCGCCACCAGCGCACGCAGGTCGGCGGCGAAGTCGTAGAAGCGCGCCATGCTGCCGGACTTGCGATACAGGTATGCGAAGTCGAACTGCCAGCCGCCGGCCTGGCGCCCTCCGTGTTTGCGTACGAGGCGGTACAGCCAGCGTTCGATGCCGCCGGTGAGCCGGAAGTACGCCGGGTCGATGGTCAGCACCAGGGCGGCGTCGAGCACACCGGCGTAGAACCAATCCGGCAGGATCAGTTCGATGCCCAGCGGCGCGCCACACGCATCGGCACGTTCTTTCCACTCGTTGATCCATGAAAAACGATGCAACCGTCGCCCGGAGATTTCGCGGATCGACGTGGCCACCGTGGTCGATTGCAGGCGGTCCAGCGCGGCCTTGAGGCGTTGGTAATCGCGCAGCGACGTACCACGCCCAATGAAGCGCAGGATCTCGTAGGGCGTGGCCTGCATCAGCCGCGAGGTCGGGATGCCAGCGTCGCGGGCTTCGACGATCTGGCTCGCAGCCCAGATCAGGATGTCGGCGTCCCAGATCGTGGCGATGCCGTGTTCCTGCGTGCCTTCCACGCGCACGGTCACGCCACCGGAGCGAAAGTCGATCGGCGCGGTGCGCCGCGACTTCGCCAGCGAGAAGAACGGAAACGCCATCAGGTCCTGGCTGTCGCGCGGCGCCATGTCGCCCGGCAACGCGCGGAACAGCGGGAGCTGTTCGCGTGCCGGTCGGGACATGGTGATGGCCGTCCGCGTGCCGCCGGTCAGCGCGCACGGCTGTCGGCCGAGTGCCGCTCGGCATACTCGGGGTCGGACGTCGCCTCGAAGCTGCGCGCATCAGCCCAGGCATCGAGGTCGGCGACGGCGTACATGACGCGCCGGCCGAACTTGCGAAAACGCGGTCCGTCGCCGATCACTCGCCGCTTCTCCATCGTGCGCGGCGACAGCCGCAGGTGGTCGGCGGCTTCGTCGTTGGTCAGGTAGCGCGGTGGCTGGGCGATCGCAGCGGGTTGAGGTGCAGCGGCGTGGGCGGCATAGGGCCGCACAGGAGCGGGTCGCATGGGGTGAGCCTCCATCGGTTGAGAGCGCCGACTGCGCTGTCGCGGCCGGATGGAGGCAGTCTCGGGAAATATCGGGGGCTTGCTCAGGGACGTTTTGCGTGGCGGTGCAAACGTCCCTTCGCGGCTGGCGCCTGTTGAAGTAGGTGGCGATAGCCGCCACGCATCAACCCCGTGCCGCGCTGTACCAGCCGGCGCACACGGGCACGCAACGCGCTGTCGGCGTGCCAGTCGGCCGCGACGGCGGCTGGCCCGCACAGCGCCTCGGCCACCTCGCGTAACGCGGCACCCGCCAGCGTACCGTCCAGCGCCTGCAAGGTGTACGCCTCCAACAGCGTGGCGCGGCCGGGCCGGGCCACGCACCGGGCCCACGGCGCGCGCTCGTCCGCAGGGAATGAAATTTTGGGATCGTCGGGATGGACGGCGTGCACATAGGGCATGCCGTTCGCCAGGGCCGTCGCGAGTGCGAAGCGCCGCCAGCGGCCCGGCGCCCAAGTGGTCAGTGCCAGATGCTGACCATCATGGAACAGGTGCTTGTGGCCAGCGATGCGCCAGAGATCGAACGGCGCCGCGCCGGGCGTCGGTGCCAGGTCGGGATGGAGCTGCACGACACCGGCCGGCTCGGGACACCAGACCGGATGAGCGTCGCGCGCATCCAAGCCTGGGTTTTCAAGCCCGTGCAAACCCCAGCGTTGCGCTACGGCACCGGTCGGCCGGCGATGGTGGCGCCGCCAGTCGCGGTAGTAGTCGGGATGGCGGCGAAGGTATTCCCAGGCGAGCGCGGGGCCGTCCAGGTGCAGCACGTACAGATAGGCGGCGCTGGGACGCCAGGCTTCATGCGAATCGGTCATGGTGCGGGCTCCTGTCGATCGGCAGGACATCGCCACGGGCATCCGTAAACCAGCGCGCTATCGCCAATGCATCATGTCGATAGGCGAGACTCTGAGAAAACCAAGACCGTTTGGCTCCGGCGTGTTACGTGGCTCGTCCGGGTGCGACGGCGGCGCGTGTTGCTTTTCGGGCGCCGCACCGGACACGGTGCGCGAGATCGAACGTGCGATAGCGACTCTTTCGGTCTGGCTTGCACCACAACGGCGCAGCAATCCCGATTGATGCCGATCAGGTCTCAAGCCAGACGGGAATCGACACAGTGCGCTGGGCCTGGCTGACCTGCGGTGGCCTGCCACCGCAGGCCATGCGTCCGATCAGTCGAGGATCGACCCGTTGAGTCGGGCCAGCCGCGTGTATTCCGACAGCGTGCGCGTGGGCTGGAAATACTGATCGCGCAGGACCGGCCGATTCAAAGGGCCGACGATGGCCGCGAGGTCCGACAGCCGGACCGTGCCCAGCTCGGGCATGCCGATGCCGACGTCACACAGACCCCAGGCTGTGTCGCCATCGGCGGGATCGAGCGCAGCCAGCAGCCAGGTCGCGTGTGCGTCCGGAGTAAACAGCTTGACCACCGGCAGCGGATCAAAGTCCTGCGCGGCGGTGCGGGCCTGGCCGTTAGCCAGCAGCTGCGTACGTTCGTCGTCGGTGATGAAGAGATTCATCGTCACTACTCCAGCAAGGATCGCTCCACCGGAGTACCGGTTTCCCTTGTGCCAACGCCGGTGCAAAACCGCACCCAACTACCCAGATGTACATGCGCTTTTGAACGGATGCGGGTATCCGCCGATCCGGTTCCACGCATTCGTGCAGAAGCACGAATGCGCATGTCCGCACATCCGTCGAAGCACACAAGTACCAATGCGGATTTGTGGAAGTCAGCAAAGCCACCGATACGCATTCGCGAAAATCCTCGGACCCACAAAAGCGTCGATCCGGCTGGGCACGCCGATACCAAAGCGGCTGACATGGTAAGTCAAAAATTCATTACTGAGTTATCTTTAACGTGGTTTTAATTGGCGTGTCAATCGACGCTTCTGCCCATGCAGAAGCGTTCCATCCAGCGCGGCCGCCCGGCCGGTGCCACGACATTCGAGGCGGAGCCGGCCAAGGCGTTCGGGGCGGTTGTGCGCGCGCGGCGCACGGAGCGCGGCATCGCTCAGGAAGATCTGGCCAATCAGGCAGGCATCGAGCGCTCGCATCTGGGCAAGATCGAGCGTGGTGAGCACATGCCGACACTGGTGCTCATCCTCAAGATTGCCCGTGCACTCGGATGCAGCTCGGCTGACTTGATGACGGAGACGGAAGGCCGCCTGGCGGCTTCCGACTCCTAGAACGAAGGCGCCCCGTCGCAAGAGACGGGGCGCTGGGGTGGCCGTCAGGCCGCCGGCTTGCTGCGCGACCAGATCAGGTTGTGCGTGCCGTCGTCTTCCTCGATCAAGCGAGCGTAGATCGTCGCCGGGAACGAAGGGTCGTCGAGGGTCACGGACAGGTACGGTCGCTCGGCTTGGCTGACTTTCTTCCACGCCGCGCCGATGTCGTAGCCGCCGGTCGCCTGAAGGCGGAAGTCGGGGGCGTTCTCACGGTCGCCCTTGTCGTTGGGAACCAGCTTGACCTTGACGTTGAGCGTCAGGGTGCGAAGCGTGCCGGTGAAGCCGCCTTTGTCTGCGGTGAAGGTGCCGATGTTAGCCATGATGTTTCTCCTTTCGGGTTGAGCAAGGTCGCGCCAGTGCGTCCTTGTTGTGAGCCGGCCGGCGGGGGATGGGCTGGCCGCACCGCGCAGCGGTCGCAACAGCGTGGAGAACCTGGAAGCGCAAAGAATTTGCTGCGCGAGGAAGCCGCGCAGCGGCGGGGAAATTGTTTGCGCTGGAAGGTTGCGGCCATGAAGCCCAAGGCGCAGCCGCGCCCCCGCCAGGATTCACGACAAGCCAAGGACGCACGGGCCGCCTGTCCCGGATGGAGATATGGCTGACTCGGCATCCCCGCGTGACCGCTTTACCGGCTCGTGCCCTGACGCGAGCAAGGCCAACACCCCAACGGCGGGCGAGAACGCCCTTTGCCGCAGCTTGCGGCGACGTGCTTGTGGCGTGGCGTGGAAGCTCCATAAGACGAGGCTGGGCGCGTGTCGGTGAACCGTCCTTCGCGACGACCAGGCGGCGGACTACCAGCGTCGAGGACGGCACGCTTTTGCACAACCTGCCGCAGCAAGTCGGGGCGTAGCCCCGCAAGCCCCGCCCCTTGCGGCGGGGCGCCATCAAAACCTTGCTAGCGTCAGCGGGCACTGATCGTCGTACCGCGCGCAATGCGCTTGCGCGCTCGCCACGTCGCCGCCTGGTCGAAGGCGGCGACGTGGCGATTTTGCTTTGGACGTTGAAGCCGGGCGCGGCAGACTTGTCGCGCCCGGCTTAGGGCGGAAGCCCCGGCGCACTGCGCCGAGGCTATACAACACTTGGTGGTTGGGCTGCAGCAGTGAGAGAAGCGGCAAGGGCTGCTGCCTGCCCCTGCCGCATGGGGTTCAGGCTTTCAACTGGCGCAGGCCATCGGCCAGCAACCACAAGGCACGATTCAGGCGGATGCCGTTGTCGATGCCCTGCACCGGGCGCGTGGTCTGGCGGCGACCGTTGGCGGCGCGGGCGGACAGCCCGCCTTTGATGAGGTTTTCCTGCGTGCGGTTGAACACGCTCCACAAGTCGCGGCGGCTGTCGTCGTGACGGCGCGGCATCAGGATTTGCGATTCCGTGATGGGCGCGGGCTTGTCTTCGTCGTACTTCAACGCCAGCGCTGCGCGGGCGAACACTTCCGATTCCCCGCCGTCCAGCGTGATGGCCTGCATGGCATCGCGAGATTCCTGCGCCCGGTCGAAGCCATGCAAGACCTCGTAAGCGCCTTCGATGACGTGCCCGGCTACGTCGCCCTTGTGGGGCACGCGCACGTCCGCCACGGTGTCGCCGCAAACGAGGCCGTTCTGGCACACGAAGCGGAACATGCCGGCGAGCATCTGATAGCTGCTGGTGCCGTCATGCGAGTTCAGCAGGATGATTTCGTTGGCCTCGCGGCCATTGATCTGGCTGGCATGGCGCAGCCGGATCATGTGCTTGGTGTAGTCGCGGCGGTCGTCGGTCCGCACGCGCGTCTGGCACACCATGAAAGGCTCGAAGCCTTCCCCGCGCAGTTCCTGCAACACGGTGGCAGTGGGGATGTAGCTGTACCGCTGCGAGCGGCTTTCGTGCGGGGCATCCGCGAAGATGGACGGGGCCACGGCGCGGATTTGGTCATCCGACAAGGGATATTCCGAACGCAGCACCGGGGAACGCGAAGCGAAACGGGAAGCGAAACGGGAAGCGAGTTGCATGGTCTTTCTCCTGACAAGGGTTGGTTGTTGAAACCCCCACCGGACTCCTAGATTCGGAGCCCGCTTTGGACTTCCGATGGGGTTGGCGCAGAGACCTGGGCCGGCCTCGTTGCCACCGTCTTTCCTGAGTTCATCGCCCGCGACGGTCAGGAGCGCGAGGACGAGTGCCGTCAAGGAAACAAGCGACAGGTTGGTGCGGCCCGCAGGCGCAGCCGAGGACACGGCCCGGCGCGCCTTGACGGCGCACGGCCGCGGGCTACAGTCGCGGACAAGGGGATGAAGTCAGGGAGGACGGCTGGACAGGCAACCGGCCGCGGTGGGCGCAGATCCCACGCAAGCGAAGCGCGCAGGCCCGGATCATGGAATCCGGGCCGTAGGCGTCAGCGATGGAGGCCCGAAGGGGCGAGACGCCGCAGGTGGCTCGATGCGAAGCCGACAGCGTAACCGGTGAAGCACCCTGCCGATCAGCGGCGACTACCGGATAAAGGTCGTCATGAAGAGCGAGCCACATTGCGGGCAGGGACTCCGCCCGCCCATTGAATCACCCCATCGAAACTCACAATTGACGCACACATACCGCGGAGTTTCGCCCGGTGTTGCTTGAATCGGTGCATACGTTCGTGGCGCAATCACGGCTGGCTCGCCTCGCGAGCTTGTGTTGCGCGGCGGAGCCATGGAGCGCTGAGCGCTCAATCGCACCTTCAGCTGTTCAAGCTCTACCAATCGTCTGCCCGGCATCCCGGGATGGTGAACCCACACTTTGGATGCAAGGTGCTCCCTGAGGAAGGCGGTCAGCCGTTGGCGATCATCCAGGTCAGCGGCTCCGTCCTGTGAGAGGGCATGTTGTCCAAGGCTGATCGCCACGACGCCGGCGCATGGCGTCGCTGGTGCTTTCAGAGCCTCGGGCACAGACCGGCCCGGATACGTGAAATAGATGACGAACGGGCAGCCATCGACGAATGCGAGCACGTCGACGAGTGCGCCCGCAAATGGGGCGTCGATGCGAGGTTGATCAATGGCGACCGTTTGCGCTGGTGCCACCGGGTAAACGTGGTGGATCACCTGCCCCCACGGATCAGCCGCTTCGACGCTGTCAGTGACGGGCGGCAGTTCGAGATGGAGTCCATCACCGACCAGCTGTCGGGCCATGAGCCGCACCGAAACCGCCCACGAGTAATCGCAATCCGTCTCGGTCTGCTGACCATCCGCGCGGCTGGCATGGGCGAAGTGCCAGACCTTGATGGCACCCTTCCGCGCAATCAAGCGCGACTTGCATGAGGGACAGATGCAGCCGCAGGCGAGCCCGGCGACCACGTCGCCTACGCCAACGAACCGCTGATCGGCTTCGCGCAGCGCAAAGGGAATGAGGGTGACGTCCACCGCCTATCCCTGCCTGTCATCTATTTGCACGATGCGCCCTTCGCTGGAACTCAGCCCAAGCAAAATTCTCGACTCATCGTCCAGTCGATCTCCGAGCTCGACATCCGGCGCCATGGCCGGCCCTTCCAATAAAGCCATGACGGCAAACAGGTCGGCCACCTGGAGTGCATCAACAACCAGGCTATCCGGGTAACGCGCAATCACGGCATCGCGATGGATGCGATATCGCATGTGTTCAAATCCTCCATGCACGAATCCATCCATTCGCCTGATCAAGGGCTTCATGTCGATGAGCATGGACTGGTCAAAGAATTCCGCACGATCCAGCGCACGAACTCGTGCTTCCAGCCCAGTGGTCAGCTTGCCCTCCGCCAGTAGCCGCAACTGATCATCGGTCGCGATGCGAAGCGTCCACGCTGCCCACACATAAGCTTCGTATACGGGACGAACAAGCGCCAGCAAGGATGCTCTGTGGTTACCTTCAGCTAAAGTCACAAGCGCTGCATGGTGCGCAAGCGCGAGCTGAATCGATGGCGCGACCAATATAGCCCGCGTCTGTTTTGGAACCCCTATGCGACCTACAGCTGCGCGTAGCCACGTGACCAGTTGCCTGGAGCGCTCAAGTTGTAGATCGAGAGGAAGGGGGCTGGCACCGACTGATTCTGTGTTTGGTTGTGTCATCCCTCGATATTATGAGGCCGGGCCTTAAAAGGGATCGCCCCTCCCCACGAACAAAACGAAACCGGCCCCGCAGGGCCGGTTCGGTGGAAGCGGGTTACTCCGTGGCCTCTTTCGGCTCGTAGTTGCGCAGGACGATCACACCATCGATCGGGAGGCTCGTCAGCACGACGCGGAAGCCCTTGCCGTCGCTGTTGGGGAACGCGACACCGATGCGGTTCCAGTCGTGGCGGATTTCGCCAGTGGCCTTGTCGGTGAACTCGCGGACGGTGAAGGCGTCCAGACGATCGGCGGTCTTCGGGGCAGTCTTGGGGGCGGTGTTCTTGCTCATGGTGCTTCTCCTGGTTTGGGTAGCGCGGTTGCGCGAGCCCAGGACAGCAGGCCGGAGAAGACCTGCAGCACCGAAGGAACGAACGCCAGTGAGGAACGCAGGGCGAAACATCGTGGAGCACCCCTCGCGGGTTGCGCGGGTCGCGGACTGCTACCGTCGCTCGATTGAGCAATCGCCCCAACGCCAGGAACCTCTGAGCGCTTCTTGCCACCCCCGCTTCCGTGCCGATCGCTCCTGACCAGATCGTTTCGCTCACCAAACACTGGCGTACAACAATGGAGTCGGCGTCTGTGGCCCCGGCGGCCAGCCCGCTTCGTGCTGCGCGTGCTCGATGGGTGATGTTTTCGACTGGCGCCGAGCCGATCGAGGAGTAACCGCTACCCTGCCCGGCCCACGGGCCCGTTTTTGTGAATCAGGTGAACGGGCTTTCGGCAAGCAGCGCGCGCAGACGACTCCAGGTCGACGGAGGCGTCAGGGGGTCAGGCCGGAACGGGCGCAACGCCGTGCGCGTGCGGAGCACCCGACACCTGGCCCACAGGGGACGCGCGAGCTCTACCCGGTTTCGCGCTAATCTCTCGGATGCAGATCACCATGAATGAGGATATTTGATGGCTGTCAAACTCGATGGACTCTCGCCGAAAGAACTTCAGGCGCTGATCGCTCAAGCTCAATCACAAATGGAAACCGCCCGCGCGGAACACATTCAGAACGTCAAAGCGAAAATCGACGGCATCCTGAAAGCCGCGGGACTCCAACTTTCAGACGTCTATTCCGCTCGTGGTGGCAAACGCGGCAAGCGAGCTGGAGCCGGCGTCCCGAAATATCGCAATCCTGCCGATGCATCGCAGACGTGGACGGGGTACGGAAAGTCTCCGGCATGGTTCCAGGCAGCCCTCAAGAAATCGGGCGTCACGCCTGAATCGCTCTTGATCTCGAAGACGTCGACCAAAAAGTCGACGGCAAAGGCGGCGGCGAAGAAATCGCCAGCAAAAAAGGCCGCCCGGAAGGCGGCCAAGTGATCTGAGTAGCGGGGCCTCAGATGAGGCCCCGGCTTGCCATGCTCACTGTCTCGGTGGCGCCGACCACGATGTGGTCGAGGATCCGCACGCCGATCAGCTGGAGAACGTCCCGCAACTCGTGGGTGATGGCGCGATCGGCGGCGCTGGGCTCGGGGACTCCGCTCGGATGATTGTGGGCCAGGATGGCTGCGCTGGCGTTGACGTTGAGCGCTGCCCGTACGACCTCCCGCGGGTGGACGCTTGCGCCATCCACGGTGCCGTCAAAGAGCTTCTGGACGTCCAGGATGCGATGTCGGTTGTCGAGCCACATGACGTGGAATTGCTCGGCTTTCAGGGCACCCAGCCTCATCCGCAAGAAGTCCGAGCTATCTTTCGGGTTGCCCACGCTGCCGAGGCGTTCGAGCTTGCGGCGCAGAATATCCTCTGCGGCCTCAAGGATGTCGTTCTCCGTTTGCGGGCCGGTGATCGTGTAGTGCCCCAGGACGTCGCGCATGATGCTCATGTCTTGTTCTCCCTCGACGCCGGATTGCGCCGTGGGCTTCGGGACGCGAAGCGGGAAAAGGCTGGCAGCACCTGGAAGCGGCCGCCGTGCGGACGCTGGAAGGCGGGAACGCAGTGGACGAGGGTTCATCCCTTGCGCCAGCCGACCGCGAAGCAAACCTTGCCCACATCCAGCGCAACCGAGTCGTCGAGGGTGATGTGAGCGACCAGTCGGTTTGGGGCACATATCCGTCTCGATGAGCAAACGCGCTGTGTGACGGTGGGCTGCTGATGCCTGCGCTGCTGTGAAAGCGGCGGCTCGTGTTGGTAAAACCCGCGCGGACGGATGCGGATGAGCGCAGGTCGCCTGTTGAGGTTGCCGGGCTGCGGCGCGAGCTTTCGCTCGCATGTTCGAGAGCGTGTGCAGGTCATTGCTCGCTCGGGGATTGGTGCGTTCAACGGTGATCGCGAACCCTTCGGATTGCTTGTGCAGCCGAGGGAAGCCGCCGCAACAGATCAGGCAAGGCCAGGCACTGCCGGGAGCGATGCCGCCCGCGGCTGCCCAGGACGCAGGTGGCCGATATCGCTGACCAGGAGGGCGCGGCAAAAGGGGTCAGCCCACGTGGCTTACAACAGTCGCTCGGCGAACGATGACGTGTCGTTGCCCTAACGATAACGTGATCCTGCCTTCGCGCCGCCCCCACCCCGTGCGCATGTGCGCCCCACTACGCCGTACAACGCCTTGACACCACCCAATTTACTCACTAACCTCACTTCATAGACGTGAGGTTAGTGAGTTGAAACTTGAAATCCAAACCCTTGTGGGTAACCGGCCGCACATCCTTTCGGGCTCCGCGGCCGGACGGAAGCTGCTCGCAACACTGATTGATGCTACGCCACCGGGAAATGCACCTGAAAAACTATTCCTCGATTTCACCGGTATCGAAGTAGCAACCGCTTCGTTCCTCCGTGAGAGCGTCATCGGTTTTCGCGATTTCACGCGATCCTCCCGACAGAATATTTATCCGATCGTTACCAATGCGGCACCTGTTGTGCTGGAGGAACTTGAACTATTCGTCAAGGCACGGGGCGATGTTCTGTGGTGTTGCTCGCTCAATACGCAGGGCGAAGTATCCGAGCATCGAATCCTTGGTGATCTCGATCCTGTCCAGCACAAGACATTCGCAATGGTGAACACGATGGGAGCTGCTACAGCCCCGGATCTCGCCACGCGCTTTACCGATGAAACCATTGGCCCGACCGCGTGGAATAACCGGTTATCTGGGCTTGTCGCGAAAGGCCTGCTCGTTGAGATGCGACAAGGCAAGGTCAAAGTTTTCCGCCCATTGCTCGGAGACACCTGATGGGACTCGACTACATCCGCAGTCAAACCGGCAAGCCTTGGTCAAGGCGTTGGGACGGCGGTCTTGATCGCTTGAAAACTCCGACGCTTCTCGACCTCACGATCACCGAAACACTGCGTTTCCTAACGGCTGAGTTGTCTCCAAATGTCCAAGTGAAGACCGGCAACAGCTACATCGTTGAATGCGAAGGCAAGAATCTGACCATCAGCGAAGGTCTGCGTCTCATCGGCCATGTCGCCAGGCCTCCGGAAGAAACGTTGACCGCAATCGCGAATTGCGGCGGCTATGCCGAAGGCGTGATTCAACGAGTAGGTCTGTTTGGCGACACCGCGGAGATTCAACTGAGATGAATACGCCTCCGGATATCCAACCCGCCAGTATTTTCCGCCAGCCCAACCAGCTCTGGGACGATCCTGCACATCATCCAACATCTCTAGGCTGTCGAAAGTGTCCGGAATACGCTCGATGCGGCGGCATCCACACAGGTGCCAATGTGTTTGACTGCAGTGATCTATGCCATTGCACAGACAAGAGCAAGTGCGATCTAGTCTGCCGATCTAGGCCAACTCACTTCGTGCAGCGCGTACGCGAAGTTGGCGGACTTGACCTCCACAATGTAGCGCGTACGACCCCTGTCGTCAGTCCCATACTGCCCGAGGTCGTCTCCTTCATCGATCACAAATACAGCCGTATCGAAATGTTCCAATCATCTGTTGTCGCACTTCCGCTCTATCGGGTGATCGACTTGGCTAAGGCCAAGGTCCATGTTCATTCAAGAGACGAACTCGCAGATCGCTTCCATGTCTCGGGGGATGCAACCATCGTACTAAGCGGTGTCGACAAAGATCGCTTCATCGAGCGTTGGTGGGAACTCCCCAATAGAGAGAAAATATTGCGGGATCTCCACCTGCTCGGCGTAGGGCTGTTTACTACACCTAATTACAGCGTCCTGACCGACGTACCGCGAACAGACAACCTATATGCCATCAAACGGATTGCCTTGACTTGGGCCGAAGCTTCGAATGCAGGGCTACCGACCGCACTGCACATCAATGCACGCACGGAACGCGACTACGCGAACTGGATCGACTTCATCGCGAAGCGCCAGGAAGTGACGACACTGGCCTTCGAGTTCGCCACCGGATGTGGGCAGCCCGAACGCATTGATTGGCATCTCAACCAACTTGGTCATCTGGCAACCCAGATCAAGCGCCCACTCGCAATCGTCGTTCGAGGCGGCACACGCAGGCTGAACGTTCTCCGCCAACACTTTTCAAGAGTGACCTTGCTTGAAACAGAGTCTTTCTCGAAAACCCTTCGGCGCCAGCGTGCCTACATTTCAGCATCCGGAAAATTGAAATGGGCCAAATCCCCGACCCCAGAAGGTATTCCCGTTGATGAGCTGCTCGCCCATAACGCAGCGATCGTTCGCAGGTTCTACGAAGCCCACATCGATCCTGCTCCAAAGCTGCGCATCCCTCGTCTAATTGCCCGGCGTGCAGCGTACCGAGATAATCAATCCATCCAGCCAAGCCTTCTGGGCAACCTCCACGTGCCCGGTCAGGCTCGGCCTGTCCCCACGGATCGTCATGGCATGATCTCCGCTGCGAAAACGTAGCTCACCTGCATCATGCGCGAGGGCCTTGAATAGCGCACCGATGCCGAACCCATGGCCTGTTCTGCGGCCATAGCGAGATGCACCATCTGAAGCCGCCGCTCTCAGAGCTTCACCGGAGTCTCTCAGTCCGGAAAATTCCAAATTCTTGCTGAGACTCGCTAATACGCCGATACCGGCATCAGCTACGACAAACTCGAATACTCCGGACGCAGTGGCGTAGGCGACCAATCCCGAATCTGGCTTTTCGCTGTGCTCATAGACGTTGTCCTGCAGTTCGCCAAGCGCACCAATCAGCCCAGCTACAAGCGCACGCCCCAAGCCGTGAGTAGCCGCTGCGTTTTCCGCATGGAGCGCCCATTGATCCCATTGCTCCTGCGTACTGGAATCGGGAACATGCCGGCTCAAGGGGAATACGCCAGCCCTGTCGACTGATCGTGCGCCGCTGATCCGTTCCGACTCCAATGCATCATGAATGAGCGCGGCAAAAGGCACTTCCGGAACAACAAATTGGTAAGCACTCGGCATTGACCTGCGTGCGTACATCATTTCAACCAGAGGTCCGATGCGACCAGATCGAGACAAGCGAATCGAGCCACGACCCGAAAGGTGACCCTTGGTTGCTTGCCATAACAGATCGTCAATGACGTCAAACCCTGCTTCAATCCTTGCTTCAGGCTGTTGCACCATGCTCCCTCCTGCTTACCCTAGCGATCTCATGCAACCCTAACAGCGCCTCGCAGCTGAAGCCATCGAAGCATAGATGCTTCCATCGTCCCATATGCCTTGCTGATGGATGCGTCCGATGGAAGTCCAGTATGAGTGGCCGTAAACGTGATGAAAAGTCGTGCCTCGCTCACTGATCTCGACCGGTACTTGGAAGCCCAAAAGCTGTGATGTCTCGCCTATCCCGTCACGCCAAGTCACTCCTGTCTCATCGAATGGACGCGTTACCATATAGCCGCAAAAACTGAAACTGTGACGGATCGTGACCGGGGGAAACAAGTGTATTTAGCGCAATTAACAATTTCGAATTTCAGGAAACTGCACAAGGCGGAATTACGATTTCAACCGGGATTAAACGTCCTAGTAGGGGCCAACAACGTTGGAAAAACAGCCGTCGTCGATGCCCTACGTGCCCTACTCGCGGGACAAGACGAGCCCTATCCCCGCTTCGACATTGACGATGTTCATCGCCCTCACGGCGGGACACCTGCGGGAGACATCACGTTCCAGTTCGTTTTTCGTGATCTCGACGAAGATGACGAAGCCGACTTTCTTCCTGCTCTCAAGCTAACCGCGACAGGTAAGGCGGAGGCGCATATTGCCATTCGCTACGCGGAGGCCGACAAAATTGGGCGGCTTCGTGCCAAACGGTGGTGTGGCGATCACGAAGATGTAGGCCTGACCACGGACATGATGGAAAACCTTCGCGGGGTTTATTTGCCACCACTGCGCGATGCCTCCCAAAGCCTGAAACCTGGCCGCACCAGCCAACTCGCCCGACTGTTCCAGCTTCTGGCAGACGATGCCGGACGAGATGGGATCAACGACGCCTTAAAGAAGGTCGACGAGGAGCTGAAAAAAAACCAGCCGATCATCAACACCCACACGGCGATCAGGAGCCGACATGACAGTATGCTCGGCCCCCAACTCGCCCAGCTTCTGGAGCTGGGTTTAAGCGGAAGCGACTTTCAGCGATTGGCGTCCCGTCTTTCGCTGATGGTTGATGCTTTCGAGATTGAACAGAATGGGCTCGGCTTCAACAATCTGATCTTCATGGCGGTTGTCCTCAGCGAGTTAGCCAAGAACCCGGACTCGAGCTATCGCAGCTTGATTATCGAAGAGCCAGAAGCGCACCTGCATCCTCAACTCCAGGCAATCCTGCTTGGCTATCTAGAGACAATCAAGGCTGCTGAAGGAGAGAAGCCGGTTCAGCTCTTTGTAACCAGCCATTCGCCCAATTTTGCCAGTATTGCCGACATAGACAGCCTGGCCTGCCTTGTGGACACGGGCCACGTGGTCGAAACATTTTTCCCGCGCGACATCACCTTTGGAAAAGGGAAGAGAGAAAAGCTTGAGCGCTACCTCGACGTGACGCGGGCCGAGATTTTTTTTGCTCGGCGAGTCATCTTCGTGGAGGGTGCTGCTGAATTGATGCTGGTTAGCGTGTTGGCTGATAAAGCCGGATTCAAGCTGCGCGAACATGGCATCAGTCTGATCAGTGTCGAAGGCTTGAACTTCGATTCCTTCCTTCCCTTGTTCGGCGAGAAGGCACTGAAGATCCCCGTCTCAGTCATTACCGACGCCGACCCAGTGGATACGCCAGCTGATGGAAGCGAGCCACAGGCGCTGTACCCGGCAGCTAGCGATATCGTCAAAGTATCCGACAATACAGCCAAGATGAAAGAAGGCGAGGACGCCCTGCTCAAAGTTTTTCATGGGGTCAAGACCTTGGAGTACGACTTGGCTCTGCATGCAGACAATCGCTCTGCCATGCTGAAAGCGCTTAAGGAGCTTCATCCGAAGATCGGCGAGGCCGTTGAAGCCTCTGTCAACGCGGCCACGACAGACGCTGAAAAGGCGCGGTTCTTGTTCAGCGGCATGTTCGAACGCAAGCAGAACAACGTTCAGAAGGGACGTTTTGGCCAAACACTCGCACAGGTGCTCGTCGATGGCGCGCCGTGCGTCGTGCCTGAGTACATATGCAAGGCTATCGAGCATGCCTGCCAAGCGGCGCCAACGCATTCATGATCGAACCTTCACCAGAACAATCGGCGATCATCACCGCATCGCTTGATCCGATGTCGGTCGTCGCATGCGCAGGAAGCGGAAAGACGCTGACGGCAGTCCGTCGGCTCGCGGAGATACGTCGGCAGCTCGGCGATCACCGGGGACGGGTTGCATTGCTTTCTTTCTCCAATGTGGCCGTGGATACCTTTCGCCAGAGCTACCAGTCATTGATCCAGGAGATGTCCGTCGGCATCGGAGGCCACCGCGTTGACATTGATACGCTGGATGGATTTATCACACGTAATGTGCTTCGCCCACACGCTCACCGAACCATGCAGGCAACACAAGCAGCGTTTCTCGTGACCGGGGACGAATCTTTCCTAAACGGGTTCGCGTTCAAGCCTGGCAACTATCCCATTGGGATCACGAGCATGCAGGCTGATGTACGGGACGCCGGCATCTATTTCTACTACGCGAATAACAACCAAGTTGTTGAGTTGGACCACCACTACGCATCCAAGATCGTCCATAGGCTGGGGAAAACCGGTGCTTACACACACAACCTTGGTCGTTACTGGTGCTATCGCACATTGGCGGAGCAGCCGATCATTCTGCGCGCGTTGGCCCGTCGGTATCCGCACATTCTCATCGACGAGGCGCAAGACATCGGCACGCTCCATCAGGCCATCCTTGAGCAGCTCATCGGCGTCGGCGTGCAGATATCACTCATCGGCGATCCCAACCAAGGCATCTACGAGTTTGCCGGGGCAAATGGGACGTTCCTGTCGCAGTATGGTCAGCGTCCCGGAGTCGTGAGTTTAGGGCTGACCCGAAACTATCGGTCTGCACCACCGATCCTCGACTTGGCCAACAAGCTTTCTGCACGCAACGATGTGACTGACCGTGATGCTCCCAGGACTACACATGGCGCGTTCTTCATCCCGTACAAGACAGCGGACCGCGACAAGCTTGTAACAGCATTTCAAACCACGGTACTCACAGCAGGACTGAAGATCGAACGTTCGGCTGTACTTTGTCGCGGCCGCGATCTTGCCGACAAACTAGCTGGCAACGATTCTCCCGTTGGCCAGGGAACAGTGAAGGGCTTTGCACAAGCAGCCATCGCTCGCGATAAGAAGCAGGACTACCTGGGTGCCTTCAAGGGCGTGGCCACTTGCATCGCAAATCTTCTCGCTGATCCGCCAAAGGGATTCGTTGCTTCAATCACCCAACCTGAAGCCAAACCGCTGCGACGCCTTATTTGGCGCTTCACACGAAATCCGGGTACGGGTTTGCCTTCTGCCGCCCTTTTGGCAGACACGGAATGGCACCCGCAGTTGCTCGTCAGAGTAAAAACATTGCTCTCCACCTTGGAAAGTGACCATGGGTTGAAACCTACTGAGAACCTGGGCATGAAGCTCGCCAAGAAGTGTCTACCTAATGCGCCGCTTGCGGCAGCCGGAGACTTGGCTGCCTTGAACGCCGTTCGAATCCGGGTAGATACGGTGCATCAGGCAAAAGGTGAGAGCCTGGATGCCGTCCTCTACATGGCGAATAAGGAGCATGTTGCGGCCATGTTGGGCGGAGTCACGTCAGAGATCGGGCGCATAGGGTACGTTGCCGTTACTCGCGCCAGGAACCTCCTATGGCTGGGCGTGCCGGCCAACGCTATATCTGAGCTTCGCGCCCAATTGATTGCGTATGGTTTTCAAGAGATCGGTATGCCGGCCGCCCCTGCCGCCTAGTCCCCAATTCTCCGGCAGAAACATCGCCGTTCGACGGCATCCACGTCCCACCCTCCCGTCAATGATCTCTCCTGATTCCCCACCTGTCACATCCTCACTTAGAGAAAGGGCTTGAGATGGCCGTTTGTGAGAGGTGCGGGCCAAATCAAATCTGGCCAGCCATAGCTGCAAATGGCCGTCTGGCGCGGGCTCCCGTAAGTGAGGATGCGTGATATGGGGAATCAGGTGATCTCTTGTCCCACTCGCTCCTCACAGGCGATCAAGCCGTGCTGGGTGACCCGGTGAACTCGCCCCCGAAAGAGTGTTTGCACGTCGAGCGGCAGCCGATCCATTGTCATCCAAGCCAAACACGTCATTTCACACACACTCAGGTCTGGACTGGACGATCGACGGGTCACAGGACTGCTTCCGGATGCTCGATCCCGACCTCACCATCGGGCATCGCCAACACGAAGTCCAGCGATCCCGATGAGTAAGGATCAGTAGGAGAGAAGCCTCGCGGCCGGCAGGGTCGAAAGCAGATGCGCGACCTCATAACGCTCCGCGCGCTGACTTTTTCACCCCCATGAACGGCTGGGAGCGTCAGTGTCCAAGTTAGCAAGCCTGGCTGCCTGCTCCGTCGCGGCGTTCACCTGCACGATGATTTTCGGTAACAGATGGTCACGCCCCCGGGGATGAGATTTCGTGATTGCGGTGCAAGCCCGAGACAACCGCGATCAGCCTATTGATCGGCTCGGCCAACCGCTTCGGCAGTACGCGGTGTTGGGTATGGGAATTTAGGTCGGCGATCCAGCGGTGCGCGACCCAAACATCTTCTTCGGGGTGGTTGTTGTCCACGCCATTGCAATACTTATATCCAACAAGTGCATCGGTGTGCGAAAGCAGCAGCCGCGCCATCGTCATGTGAAAGCGATGAGCCTGAAGATCCGCTGGGCCTTTGGGGCGCGGAAGCGTTAGTCGCAGGCATTGTCGATTGTTGAAATCCTTCCAGTCAGGCCCCACGACCTCTCCCGCACGCTCCAGCATCTTGCGCGACTGTTCGTTTTTTGCATTGACCAAGGCAACAGCAACCACATTCTTCGGATACTGCAACTTCTCCGCTAGCCGATTCATCCAGCGCACCAGCTTGCGCAGAGTGTCATCGTCCGCAAACACGAGAAACTGGTGACGCTGCTCGCTGTCAAGAAATGCTGGTAGTTGGGCGTAGAGGGGATACAGGAGATCATGAACATAGATGTACGTTTGCCGGCGCCCCTGCTCGTGGTTCCGCGTGGTCGCGGTCAACACCTTTTGTGCCCATTTGGGCGTGAGTTCGGCAAGCGTCATCTCAGTAATGTCGATGGAGATGAGCGGGAATCCGAGCGATTTTCCGATTAACGCCTTGCGCCCATCAAAGGCGTGCCCAAGTTCGATTTCAACGCCTCCTAGCACCATCGGTTCGGTCTGGACAGGCGGCCCGAGCACGGCGACGTCGAGTCGGAATCGGCTACCGAACGGCGTCTCTAGAGGATGCTCTGCCGCCGCCCGGTCGGCGCCGAGCAGCAAGTTACCTTCTAGCGGATAGTCCGACGCATCCGCATCTTTGAATGACCAGGGCATCGCAAGCCCGACATCCAGACGCCGCGCAAGCTCCGCAACGATAAGCTCCTTCGCGCGCCAGTGTTCGGGACTTTCATGCACGGCGCGCTGCCGGCTAGCTTCTTCTTCGTCAAAGTGCGCTTTGGGGTTATAGGTGCGCTCTGCTGGAAGCAGTCGGAAATGGGACCGCCGCCGCAGCTTCTTGTTCTCAAAGGAGGGGCTGACCCATGTCACCATCTGCCGTGAAGCACCAGGAGAAACCAGAGGCCACAGCTTGCGTGCATGTTCCCGGCTGCGAACATCGCGCGCGGCGATCGTAGCTTGGAAAAGCCCCTTTCGAGAGAAGACAACGACCGCCTCATCCATGCTTGGAACAATCCCCCATCTTCATGATATCAGGCACGTACCGCTACGCGAGTTACAAAAAACACTGGTTGAACACAAGGTGTCTCAGTACAAGGTGTTAGCGGCCATGAGTTGCCATAAGTGTTTTCGATCCAATACCTCGCCGTTCAAAATCACTTCTCCGAAAGTGTCATCCTCGATGCGGCGCGGTCCATTGCCGTCATAAACATGCACATGTATTCCCTTCTCTTGAGGCCGATCCGCAGTCCACAGGACCGCCGGAGTCGATGACCACATATCGAAGTGGTGGCCAACATAGTCATCGAGATTTAGCCGTCGATCGGGCGTCACATAGGTATTGCTATTATTGAACTGGTCATGCAACGGCTTAAGCGGAGTGGATACGATCTTCCCATCGCTCCAAACACTATCGTTGCCACAGTTCCCGCAGAAATGCTTGGCATGCGGCGTCCGGGCAAAGCTTCCAAGGTCCAAGTGAGGGTATCCGCACTTCTTGCATGTGACACACGAAGTTTCATACCCTTGTTCGACGGAGCGAACGAACTCAAACGCAGCGGGTGGTGTTACTTGAATCAATGTGATTTCGGTATTTGCGAAAAGGCCGGCGTCTTGGTTATACGAACACACAATTGCATCAAAATCCCGATCTAGCTCCTTTCTTTCAGCGCCAGAAAATCGTTTATGCACGTGAATCTTCGGAGCACGTTTTTCAATCGGGCGACTGGATATAGCCGGTGGCAATGAGCACCAGATCCCTATTTCCTCGTATTCGTTGAACTCGACTTCGAGGGGATCTACGACATAGCTCATTTCCATCAGATGACTACTGCATCGAACATCTCCTGATTCAGGCAGGGCTGCAATGTCGGCATTTGTGCCCCAGTGAATCTGGTGTGTCTTGCAGTACCAGCGTCGAGCACCGTGCCTGAATTTCCCGCAAGGAACGATGTGGCATGGGAGTATTGCATTGGTACCAGACTTCCCTTCGAAGTGACCAAACACTTCCTCGGAGCTAACGGCAATATTGCCGATCGTCCTCCCTGGAGCCCAGCAAACAGCAGCCGCAGCGGAGTATTGCTCATGCTCAAACTCGACATCCTCTTCATCGCCGTGCTTGCGAATGAACTCCTTTCTTGCCGCTCCTGCGTCGGAATTCGACCATTCACATTCCCAGACCTCTACGCGGCCGGTTTCTCTATTTAATTTGCGCGAATAGAACATGTAAAAATCCAAAAAAAAGACTTTGCCGCATCCCGACTATGGCTGATCGAATAGAATCAGGTAGATCGCCGGATGTCTCAACACCGCTTGAAGCTAGGCTGCAACAGTAATGCCGGGGGCATGTGTGCGTCGCGCAGGCTGGACCACGATCTCAACGTGCTGATCCAACGACACTAGCGCCTGCATCAACCGCTCCAACGAAATGTTCTGGAGCTTGTAGCGGCGCACTTGTGACACCTTGGGTTGGGTCATACCGGTGATTGCCGCCGCCTCGTTCTGGCTCAAGCCTCGTCGATCAATCAGCTCGTTGAGCTTGAGCGCGAGCGCCGCCTTCGCCGACAGTTCTTCCGCGTCGTCGAAACCAAGATCCAGCAGCACGTTGTCGGTGCCTTGTGGATTGTCTTTGCGAGCCATCACGTTCTCCCGCTCGCCCCATAGCGGGCAAGCACTGCTTTCAGCCGCTTCTCGATCAACTCCACGTCCGGCTGCGGCGTAGCAATGCCGGACTTGGATTTCTTCTGGAACGCATGTAGCACATGCACCGCGTCGCCGAGCCGCACGGTATAGACCGCGCGGAAGGTGTCACCCCGGTGGTCTTCCACCAGTTCGTACACGCCGGAACCCAGCCCCTTCCAGAGCTTGGCCGAATCCGGCGTGCCGCCCAACTGGACGACAAACAGCGCCACACCCATGTCCTTCTGCACGTCGATCGGGAACTCCTTGAAGTCCTTTTTCGACGAGCCTTCCCAATAGAGAAGCTTGCGTTTCTGTACCATGAAATTATATCCGTTCGGGTATGGATGGCAAGTCCTGAATTGTCGTATCGCTGATACGACAATTCAGGCGCCACGTTCAGGAGCCGGCCGCCGCCGGCGCTTCTGGCGCTGCGCGCTTTGTGCCAGGCGGCACTGCGCGCTTCGGGCTTTTTCGGTGGCGATAGGGTCGATAGTTGCCCTGACTGGTGCGGGTCTTCTCGCCTTCCGCGACGAGGCAAGCGGCCAGCGGCTGCGCAGTCGACGTAGCCGACGCCCGGCTGTCGATGGCGTCCCGCCGCAGGTTGGCGACCTTCTCGGCAGCCGCCCGCACCGGGTCATCCTCGGTATGCACATACGTCATGAACTGCGTGACGGTCTTGTGCGCGGTCAGCGCCATGCCTACCTTAATGGGAACGCCGGAATTGGCGATGTCAGTGGCCGCGCGATGACGAATGCCGTGCGTGCCGACATGCGGCACCTTGGCCCGTTCCAAGATGCGCCGCCAGGAGTTGTAATAGGTGCTTTCGGGCAGCGGTTCCTTGCTGTCGAAGACGGCCGGGCACACGTAAGGCGAATCGTTGATGCGCGGGGCATTGAACAACAGTTGGTAGGCTGCTTCGCTCATCGGCTTGGATATGTCGCCGGTCTTGCTGTCTGGCCAGACGACGCGGCGATCCTCGAAATCGACCCAAGCCCATTCGAGCGTGCGGATCTCTATCATGCGTGCCGAAAACTCGAATTGCAGGCGGATCGCCAGCGTCAGGGTCGGGTGCTCCAGCCCTTCGGCATCCGCTCGGTCGAGATAGGCATAGAGGCGTGCCAGCTCGTCGTTGACGATGTAGCGCGTCTCGCCATCTTCCCGATACTTGGGAACGTGGCGGCACGGGTTAGAGCCGTCCGGCCGGTAGCCCCACACCTCGGCCATGTTGAGCATCTTGCGCAGGCAAGCCAGAAGCCGGTTGGCCGTGACGGCGATATGCGCCTTGTCGCGCATCAGCGTCGTGATGTCCGCGCGCGTCAGGTCGGGCACCTTCATCTTGCCCAACGCCGGGATGATGTGACGGTCGATGTACCCTTGGTAGGTATCGACCGTGCGGGGCTTGTTGCGCAGCTTCGAGTATTCCTCGATGAACTGCTCACACAACTCCTTGACCGTGGGGGCCATGCGCGCGGCCAGCTTGGCGGCACTGGGGTCGCTGCCCTTGCGCACGTCGGCCAGCCAGTCCTGCGCGATCGAGCGGGCCTGCTCGATGGTCAGCTCACCGAACTGGCCGATTTTCGGCTTGCGGCGCTCGCCCCAGTTCGTGCGGTACTGGAGCATGAAGACCTTGCGGCCGTGGGCGGTGACTTTGCAGAGGAATCCAGGGACAATGGTGTCCCGCAGTTCGTAGTCTTTGCTGATGATTTCGGCCGCATCGACAGCGGATTTGGTGAGCTTGATCTTGGCCATGACGCCCTCCTAGTTCGAGATCGAACGCAGGAACCAGCCAGGAGCCACGGCATCGGGAAGTGTGCCGCAATCGGTCTGGTCAAGGCGTAAGGTTAGACGGGACTAACCCCTTGGAAAACCAAGCCCAGCAAGGCTTAGCGGGTTCCAGCGTAGTCCCATGCTATTCCTCAAGAACAATCTCAAAATCCGCTTGTGGTGACACAGTGGAGGTTCGAGTCCTCTCACCGGTACCAATTAAGGGTTTCAGGCAACACCACCGAGACCCGCAAAACACCCGAAGCCCGCATAACAGCGGGCTTTTTCATGTCTGAAGGGGTTTCAAGCAGTCTCACTGGATCGCAGGGAATCCGACGGTATCTGACGGTACTTATGGCGGTATCTGTGTAAGATGGCAGCGCGCGACGACGGCAACAGTTGCCTGAAGCGTCCCACAGCGCACCCACGGCGCCCGCAGATACCGCCACGAGATACCGTCATGCTCACAGATGCCGCCATCCGCAAAGCAAAGCCCGCAGCCACCCCGCAGAAGCTTTGGGACGGCGGCGGCATGTATCTGCTGCTGAAGCCGGACGGGGGGCGGTACTGGCGCATGGATTACCGCCACGGGGGCAAGCGCAAGACGCTGGCGCTAGGTGTGTATCCGACTGTGACCCTTGCTGATGCCCGCCAGCGCCGAGAGGATGCCCGCAGGCTACTGGCGAACGGCACAGACCCCAGCGAGGTACGCAAGGCCGCGAAGGTAGCGCAGGCAGTGGCCGCTGCACTGGCCGTGGACACCTTCGAGGCTGTCGCACGGGAGTGGCTGAAGAAGCGCGAGGCCAGCGGAGATACCGCCGCTACCACGCTAGCGAAGGATCGGTGGAGGCTAGAAGCGTATCTGTTCCCCGCCATCGGCTCGCGCCCCATTGCCGAGATCAACCCACGGGAACTGCGGGACACCCTGCGCCCCATCGCGGATAGCGGCAAGCTGGAGACGGCCAGCAAGACAAAGACCACGGCCGGCCAGGTGTTCCAGTGGGCCATGCTGGAGGAAAAGGTGGAGACCAACCCTGTCTCCAGTTTGCGCGGTTTGTTCACCTCCCCCACCCCGACCCACCGCGCGGCCCTCACAGATCCCGTGCGAATCGGTGAGCTGCTGCGGGCAATAGACGGGTACACAGGGCGACTCACCACGCTGACTGCGTTGAAGCTGGCCCCGCTGGTGTTTGTGCGCCCCGGCGAACTGCGGAAGGCAGAGTGGTCGGAGTTCGATCTTGATGGGGCGATCTGGCGCATACCGGGCCACCGCATGAAGATGAAGGCACCGCATCTTGTCCCGCTGTCTGCACAGGCTGTCGAGATATTGCGCGGCCTTCATCCACTGACAGGCGGCGGCGCACTGGTGTTCCCGGCCATCGGCAAGAGCGGCCAGCCAATGAGCGAGAACACCGTGAACCTCGCCCTGCGCAGGCTGGGCTATGGCAAGGACGAGATGACCGGCCACGGCTTCCGCAGCATGGCGGCAACGAGGCTCAACGAGATGGGCTGGAACGCGGACGCCATTGAACGGCAGCTGGCGCACGCAGAATCGAACAAGGTGCGAGCGGCGTACACACATGCGGCGCAGTATCTGGATGAGCGCACCCGCATGATGCAGGCATGGGCCGATTATCTGGATGCACTTAAAGCCGGAGCGACGGTCATTCCGCTCCGGCGTAAGAGCGGCTAGTAATCCTTCCCGAAAGTGAAGGTAAACCGCTGGCCGCCGAGGTCGCCGTGACCGGTCCCCCTTGTTCCTGTCGACACGAACTGAAACGGCCCTGAACGTCCGTCATCGCATTGAAAGACCCCCTCACCCTTTCTGCGACTGACGTAAACAAAGTTTCCATCGCACACTGCGCCGCCTGAAGAAACAAGGTGCAAAGTACCGCCGCCACTCATATGGCCGGTCGCCGTTCCGGTGAACACTTCAGCGGAGTTCTGAATAGAACCGCGCACGGGCAGAGTGATCGAACACGCCGACAGGGCAAGCACGATCGGCAGCACTGCGACAGCGATTTTTTTGTTACCCATGTAGCCCCCTCAAATTTAGCGAACGGCTAGCCTGCCGGGCAACTTGGCAACGGTCAACACCGTGCGCCTCACACCGAAGGACACCCACCGCTTCGGCTCACGGTCCACCCAATAGCCCCACTGATGCGGAGCGGCGGGAGCGAAGAAAACTTCGATGTTCAAGAACGGCAGCTTCATCGTTTGCACCTTTTGTCGTATGTCTGCCCTGATCTGTCGTTTTGGACTGCCGAGGGCATCGCGGCGGCGGGAGGATAGCCCGGAAAAAGTACCCCGTGGCGGGACACAATCCGGCGGCGGGACGCATAGCGGCGAGGCAGTCACAAGCCTTTGATGCGCAAGGTGAATTGATTTAGTCGTCAATCTAGAAGAAGGGAAGCGCCGATCCACCCTCGAACCCTCTCCGATACCGCCGAGATGATTTAACAGTCATCTTAGATAAAAGAGGCCCCACACGCCGCAGCGAGATATACAGCGAGGGTTTAGTGGTCAACATCACCGGAAGAACAGCCACGGCCCCCCTGAGACAGCTTGGGATGATTTAGCAGTCATCCGAAAGGGAGGAGCCGCGGAGCCATACACACACCGCAGCACTCCACCGACTCACTGCGATACGCCACCGGGTGCCATCGCGCCCCATCCCATGACCACCCGAGGGCACCCAGCGGCCCCCGGCGTTTCACCGTGCCCGTCATTCGGGCAAACCCACCACCACCGACCACCGAGAGACACAGCCGCATGATCGACTTCGACCCCGTACACCTCGCCGCAGCCATTGCACTGAGCGAGCCGCTGAACATCCGCACGATTGCCTTTGACGTGCCCACCTTCGATCGCTTGAAGGGATTCCAGCGGAAGCTGGAGAGCCTGATCCGCAGGGACACCGGCAACGCCGAGGTGTTGAAGTACCTGATTCACACTCACCCGGAAGTGCAGGCGCTGGGCGTTGGACGTTGACCGGGCACTCCAGCGACTTCAGGCGGCCGAGGTGCAACGCCTGCCGCTTGCTTCGCTGAAGACCGACGAGGCATTGCAGCCCCGAGAGGCCCGCATGGTTCCCTTCAGGGAGCAAGCGAGGGTCGAGAGGCGCAGCGAGGAGCACGCCGGCACCATGCGGCTTGCACTGGAGGCAGCACACACCTTCGAGCTTGTACCCGTGCTGGCGGCAGAGATCGGCGGCGCCCTGTTCGTCGTCGACGGTCATCACCGGCTGAAGGCGTACCGGCTGGCGAAGCGGGAGACCATACCGGCCCGCGTGTTGCCCATGAAGCACCGGGCGGCCGTGCTGATTTCCAAGCTGGTCAACTGCGCCGAGAGGGCGCTGGAGATGCATCCGGAACAGAGACGGGACGCCGCTTGGCAGTATCTAGCCGCAGTGACACACAGAGGGGCCGAAGGGCTGCCCGCGGGTGAATCCTTCCGGACTGTCGCCGGCCGCTTCGGCATCGGGAAAGACACGGTGCAACGGATGCTGCGCACATTACCCAAGGTGAACCCGAGGGATCACGAGGGCCACCTAGATCCGGGTACAGGCTGGCCGAGGTGGCCCCGTGTACGCCGAGGGCCAGATGGATGGGCACAGGACGCAGAGGAGATGGACGTGGAACAGATCACAAAGCATAACGCCCAGCAGTTCGCCAAAAAGTACGGCGCACTGCTCGATCAGTTCACAGCCGAGGAAGTCCGGCGAGGGTTGCAACTGCACGAGAGCGAGACGCTGATGGATGCTGCCAACGAGGACGCCCTGGACTTTGCACGGGAAACCGCCGACGCCGACGCCGATTACTGACCCGCAGAAACGGCACCAGATAGCCACCCACTGTCGCACCAGTGACGGGGTTTGCGACACCCAACTGTCTCAGTGAGACACCCGGCCACCACGGCCGCCCAACCGTAGCACCACCCACCCACACAGCCCCCTTCACTGCCTGCCCTGCAGACGGTGACGGGCGGCTATTCACCATCGAAAGGAACAGACGCATGAAGAAGCAGAAACAGCGAGCCGCCACCATTTTCACCACCGACCACGACGGCCGGCGCATCGCCCATGTTGCACTGTCGGGCACGGATGAGCGAGCCAAGATGCTCGCCGAGGACCTGGAGCGGGTACTGATGGACGGCTATTCGCCTTGCTGGGCGTACACCCGAACCGGCGGCGATCGCTGGTATGTGCAGGTGCAGACGTACAACGCGGAAGGGCAGCCGCGATCCGTCACCATCGCCCGCCTGATCGCCAGCGCCTCCCGAGGTCAGAGCGTGGGATACGTCGATGGCGACCGTCTGAACCTCCTGCCTGAGAACCTCCTGATGAAGAAGGGCGGCGCATGGGTGGCCGTTGATCTGCTACAGCCGCGGAAGGCCCACAGCGCCATCATGCTGCCCACCGAGGCACCGCAGAAACCCGTGACCACCCCCGCGACCACGCAGGTCACCACGGCACCTCACAGGACGCAGAGGGAGACCGAAGGGTTCACCGCAAATTTCCGTGAGGGTATTTGCTTACTTTGTTGATCGCCCGTACCCCCCGGCGGCGCCCCGCAGCACGCACAACACCCCACAGCGCCTCGCCCCCCCCCAAAAACACAGCAGTCGTCACGCGGACACCCAACGCCCCACCTCGCAATTCAAAACACAGACACCGCAGCCAGTCCATCGGCTGCCTTGCCGTGCCCGAAGGAATGACAGAATGAACGAACACACCAACAACACCCAGCAGCACACCACCGCCCCCTCTTTGCTTCGCCTGCCCGCAGTGCTATCCCGCGTCGGGGTCAGCAAGGCCACGCTCCACCGATGGATGAAAGCAGGCATGTTCCCGCAGTCTGTCGCACTGACACCAACACGCAGCACCGTGGCATGGTCTGCCGCCTCCGTGGATGCATGGATCGCCAGTAAGCTGGCAGCAAATGACGGTACTTTTGGCGGTACTTCAACAAATGATGCCGTAAAAGCGGCATAAATGCTTACCTGTCGAGTCCTCTCACCGTACCAAGGCAAGGAAGAACCCCGCCTCGCGCGGGGTTTTTCATGTCCGCCTACAGCTCCCGCACCACGCGGAAGCCCACGCGGCCGCTGCGCAGTTCGCCGTCGGCGCCCTGGCGGTAGGCTGAGTCCACCTGGTCCGGCGAACTGCCCCACGAGCCGCCGCGCACCACGTGGGAACGGCAGCCGGGGTTGATCCAGGCGCTGCCATCGCTTGGTGCGCGGACGTAGTTGTCGTGCCAGCAATCCTGCACCCACTCGGACACGTTGCCGTTGATGTCATACAACCCGAATGGGTTGGCAGCGAAGCTCATCACCGGTGCCGGCCCCCAGTAACCGTCGCGGTAATTGCGGAAGGCATGGCTCCAGCGCCGGCCGCTGCGCGAGCGGTCGCCGGAGCCGGTCAGGTTCTCCACCTGGCGAGTGGGCACGTCGTCGCCCCACCAGTAACGGCCGCTGGTGCCGCCGCGCAGCGTGTACTCGAACTCGGCCTCGCTGGGCAGCCGGTAGGTCTTGCCGGTGCGCTGGCCGAGCCAGTCGGCATACGCCTTGGCATCGTTCCACGAGACGTTCACGACCGGCAGCCGGTCGTCGGCCTTGCGGCCGGCGTAATCATCCTGCCAGGTGGCATCCGGGTCGTCGCGCAGCGCGCCGCTGCGCTCGTCGTACACGCTGGCGCCGCCCAGCTTGACCGAGTCGGGCACGTAGCCGCTGGCGCGCACGAATTCGCGGAACTCCGCCACCGTCACCGCCGTCCGTGCCATCGCGAAACCCTTGCTGACGGTGACCGTATGCTGCGGCTGCGCGGCGTCGATGCGATCCTCGTCGGCGGCGGATGCGCCCATCTGGAAACTGCCGGTGGGAATCACCACCATTGTCGGTGCCTTGCCCGGCAAGTCGACGTAGCGGTCGATGAATACCTGACCCGGCTTGTAGCTGGCATACAGGCGTGCATTGGTCAGCTGTTCGTCGAACGCCGCCAGCGCCGCCAGATCCGGGGCGATCGCCCGCACCTGTGCCGCCAGCTTCGTCGCCAGCCCGACATTGCCGGCATCCAGCGCCGAATGCGCCTGCGCCAGCACGCCGTTCGCGCGCTGTTCGCGCATGTCGTCCACGCGCTTGTGCACGTCGCGCATCTGCTGCGAGCCGGGGCGGATCGCCTGCGCCGCGGCCAGCTCGCGATCGGCGCCGGCAAAATCGTTCTGCGCCACCGCCGCCAGCGCGCGGTCGAGCACCGCCCGCTGCACCTGGAAGATGCCCTGCTCGGCCACCGCATTCTGCGGGTCCAGCGTCTGCACCTCGCGGTACAGGTCCAGCGCATTGCCACTGGCGGGCTGGTCGGCCTTGCCCTGTTGCAGCAGGCCAGCCGCCTTCGCCAGCATCGGCCGCACCTTCTCCAGAATCTTCAGGCTCGCCTCCAGCTGGGTCACTTCCGCTTCGGCATTCGGCAGCGTGCGCAACGCGCCGAGCAGGTCCTGTGCCGCGTCGACGTCGCCCACCGCGATGTCCTGGTCGATCTCCGCCACCAGCCGCGCGCGCACGTCGAACAGGCCCTGCACCGCGCGACGGCTGTCCGGCTTGTCCTTCAGCGCCTGCTGGAACAACGCGGCAGCGCTGTTCCCGTCGCCGACCAGCTGGCCGGCATGCAACGCCCTGGTCGCCCGCTCCAGCAGCGCCTGCACCTCGGGCGGGTCCGCACTCAATTGCTCGGGCAGGTTCGCGTTCTTGCTGCTGCGCGCGGCAATCACCGCTGTCGGCGCCAGCGTCAGCGGTGGCCCGGCGTTGAGTTCGCTGATCGCCGACACCCGCTCCGGCTGCAGGCCGCTGCCCGGCGTGGCGGCACCCAGCGACATCGAACGGCGCGGTGCCTGGGTCGGGTTGACATGAAACAGTCGCGGAAAGAAGTGATACGTCAGCGCGAACCCCAACACGATCACCCCGAGCGCCCCACCGAGAGTGCGCTGACGGCGCAGGGTTGCGTTGTTCGGCATAGATGGGCGTCCTTGGTGCGGCCTGTTATCGTGCGCTGCTCACCATAGGCACAAACCGCCGGCAGGGCAATCCGCGCCCGGCGTCTTTCAAGGAGTACCGATGTCACTGCCCGAAACCGCTGCCGCCGACTGGATCGACCGCCCCGACGCACTGCAGGCATGGCTGGCCACGATACCCGCCGACGCCGCCGTCGGCCTGGATACCGAGTTCATGCGTCGCAACACGTTCTATCCGCAATTGGCGCTGCTGCAGCTGGGCTGGAACGGACACTACGCCTTGATCGACCCGCTCGCATTCGACATCGGCGCGGCGCTGCAGCCGTTGCTCGGCGCTGGCCCGGCGGTCACCATCATGCACAGCGCCAGCGAGGACCTGGAAACCCTCGCGCCGCTGCTGCCGGACGGTCCGCACCAGTTGTTCGACACCCAGATCGCCGCCGCCTTCGCCGGCATGGGCCTGGGCATGAGCTACCGCGCACTGGTCGCCGAACTGGCCGGGGTGGACCTGGACAAGGGCGAGACCCGCTCGGACTGGTTGCAACGCCCGCTCACCGATTCTCAGCGCAGCTATGCCGCGCTGGACGTTGTATACCTGAAAACCATCCACGAACAACTGGCCGAACGTCTGCAGCAGCGCGACCGCAGCGCGTGGCATGCCGAGGATTGCGCGCGCCTGAAGCAGCGCGCCAGCCACCGCGACGGCGACCCGCAGCCGCA
>LNAP01000719.1_pt2 | contig 89201 bp, 86 predicted proteins | sample 602601 | NCBI WGS metagenome assembly LNAP01 (sample SAMN02440304, study PRJNA202911) | soil metagenome | biome: Subtropical and temperate rainforests or woodlands; isolation source: soil samples (1 kg each in a 20% v/v slurry with milli Q water) were... ...
GCCGTGGTCCTGCTGATTGCGGTGATCTACATCATCCTCACCTTGCTGGCCGATGTGCTCAACGCACTGCTCGACCCGCGCATTCGCGTGCGCTAGGAGCCCTTCATGAGTACCCCCGTTACCCTGGCGATCAACGACTACCTGCCCCCACCAAGCAGCCTGAGCCGGGTGCTTGGCAAAAGCTTTCGCCACCGCGGCTTCGCCATCGGCAGTGCGTTGCTGCTGATCATTTTTGCTGGTGCGCTGTTCGCGCCATGGCTGGCGCCTTATGACCCTTATGCGCAAGACGTGATGTTGCGCATGAAGCCTCCGGTTTGGATGGCTAACGGCACTTGGGAATATGTCTTGGGCACCGACAAGCTGGGCCGCGATTACCTCTCACGGTTGCTCTACGGCGCCCGTATTTCACTGTTTATCGGCGTTGCGGCGGCGCTGATTTCCGGCGTCATCGGCACCGTCATGGGTCTGCTGGCCGGTTACTACGGTGGCAAGGTGGATGCGTTTATCAGCTACCTGATCACCACTCGGCTGGCGCTGCCTGTGGTCATGGTGGCCCTGGCCTCTGCCTCGTTGATGGGCGGCTCGCTGAAGGTGGTGATCATTCTGCTCGGTTGCCTGCTCTGGGACCGCTTCGCCGTGGTGGTTCGGGCCTCGGTGCAACAGATTCGCGATGCCGAATATGTTGCCTCGGCACAAGCCCTGGGCTGTTCGACCCTGCGCATTCTGGTCAGTGAAATCCTGCCCAATCTGGTTGGCGCGCTGATCGTGGTCGCGACCCTGGAAATGGCCCACGCGATCCTGCTGGAGTCAGCGCTGTCGTTCCTCGGGGTGGGTGTACAACCGCCGACGCCGTCCTGGGGACTGATGATCGCAGAGGGCAAACCCTACATGTTCTTTTCCCCGTGGGTCATCGCCATCCCAGGCATCGCCCTGATGATTCTGGTGCTGGGCATCAATCTGGTCGGCGACGGCCTGCGCGATCTGATCCTGCCCGATGGCCGCAACTGAGACTGATAGAGGAGTACCGGACATGGCACTACTCCATGTTGAAAACCTGCGGGTGGACATTCCCATGGGCCATAACCCGACAGCGGATGACATGCTGCATGCGGTGCGCGGCCTGGATTTTCAGGTCGAGCGCGGCGAGATGCTGTGCATTGTCGGAGAGTCCGGCTGCGGCAAATCCCTGACCTCGCTGGCACTCATGGACCTGCTGCCCCGCAAGGCCAAGCGCACCGCCAGCCGACTGACACTGGACGGCATCGACCTGCTCGGCCAGAGCGAGCGAAGCATGTGCGACCTGCGCGGCAACCGCCTGGCGATGATCTTCCAGGAGCCCATGACCGCGCTGAACCCGGCCTACAGCATTGGCGACCAGCTCAGTGAAGTGTTGACCCGGCACCGCAAGGTGTCGCGCAAGGATGCGCTGGCCCGCGCCGCGCAAATGCTGGAAAAGGTCGGCATCAGCAATGCCGGCGAGCGTCTGCGTCAGTACCCGCATCAACTCTCCGGGGGGTTGCGCCAGCGGGTGATTATCGCCATGGCGTTGATGTGCGAGCCCGACCTGATCATCGCTGACGAGCCGACCACCGCACTGGACGTGACCATTCAGGCGCAAATCCTGCGCCTGATCCGCGATATTCAGAAAGAACTGGGGCTGGCAGTGATCTTTATCACCCACGACCTTGGCCTGGTGGCCCGCATCGCCGACCGGGTTGCCGTGATGTATGCCGGGGAAATCGTCGAAAGCGCTCCCGCGCAACAACTCTTCGAGAACCCGCGGCATCCGTACACCCGAGGCCTGCTGGCCAGCATCCCGATTCCAGGGCGGACCAAACCGGGCGAAGCGCTGGGCTCGATTCCCGGTCTGGTGCCGAGCCTGGTGGGTGAACAACACGGGTGTGCCTTTCGCAATCGTTGCGAGCATACCGTCCAGGCGTGTGCCCGGGACGTGCCCGAAGTGCAACAGGACGGACATATGGCGCGCTGCCTGCTGGCGGCTTCTGGGCCGAAACCGATACTGATCAAAGAGAGTGCCCGGTCATGAAAAAAGACATCGCTCTGGAGCTGTGCGATATCCGTCGCGAGTTCCGTATCAGCAAAGGCTTTTTCAAACCTGCCGCCACACTGAAAGCGGTTGATGGCGTATCACTGCGCCTGATGCGCGGTGAAACCCTCGGTCTGGTGGGTGAGTCCGGTTGCGGCAAAAGCACCCTGGCCAAGATCCTGCTCGGCCTGCTACAGCCCACTCAAGGCGACGTGCTGGTCAATGGCAAACATCTGGCAGCGACAGATCGCAAGGAGATGTCCCGGCGTATCCAGCCGATCTTCCAGGATCCGTATTCATCGCTGAACCCCCGCAAGACCCTGCGCGAAATCATCACCCTGCCGTTGATCGTCCACGACATCGGCACGGCCACCGAGCGCCGCAAGAAAACCGAACAAATGCTGGATGTAGTCGGCCTTCCCAAGCGCGTGATCGATAGCTATCCAGCCCAGTTATCCGGCGGCCAGCGCCAGCGCGTGGCGATTGCCAGGGCGCTGGTCATGCGTCCTGATGTGTTGATCTGCGACGAGCCGACTTCGGCGCTGGACGTGTCAGTGCAGGCGCAGATACTCAATCTGTTGCAAGACCTCAAGCGCGAATTCGGCCTGACCTATCTGCTGATCAGCCACAACCTGGCGGTTATCGAGCACCTCGCCGACCGGGTGGCCGTGATGTATCTGGGGCGTATTGTCGAAGAACGCACCCGCCAGTCGCTGTTCGCCGAACCCGGCCATCCGTATACCCGCGCATTGATCGATTCGGTGCTGACCCCCGATCCGCGCTTGGGCATTCCAGACATCGGCCTGCACGGCGCCTTCCCCAACCCGATGTCCCCGCCATCCGGCTGCACCTTTCACCCGCGCTGCCCGAACTGCATGGACCGTTGCAAAACGGCCTATCCGGCCAACGATCCAATTATCGGCGGCAACGTACGTTGCCACCTGCACGACAGTCCCACCCAAACACTGGAGCTTGTCCACTCATGAGTCGTTCCCAGGCCATCAGCAACACCCTCGAACAGTTCGACAACGGTGCTTTTTTCAACCTGCTCGAACGTAGTGTCGCCCTGCCCACCGAAAGCCAGGCGCAAGACAGCCAACCTGAGTTGTATCGCTACCTCAACGAGTTCATCACTCCGCATGTCGAGGCGCTGGGTTTCAGCGTAAAAATCTACGACAACCCGGTAGCGGAACGCGGCCCATTCATGATCGCCACGCGCATTGAACACCCGGGGCTGCCCACCGTACTCAGCTATGGTCATGGTGATGTGGTGCGCGGCTATGCGGCGCAATGGCGTGAAGGCTTGTCACCGTGGCAAGTCACCGTCGAAGGTGATCGCTGGTACGGGCGCGGCACCGCCGATAACAAAGGCCAGCACCTGATCAACATCACCGCGCTGGAGCAGACCCTCAAGGCCCGCGAAGGCAAGCTCGGCTTCAACGTCAAACTGCTGCTGGAAATGGGCGAAGAAGAAGGTTCCCCCGGCCTCAATGCGTTCTGTGCCGCCCACCGCAAGGAGCTGGCGGCGGATATCTTCATCGCCTCGGACGGCCCGCGTCTGGCCGCAACACGGCCTACCATTTTTCTAGGCTCACGCGGGGTGTTCAACTTCGAGCTGGCGGTCAATCTGCGCGAAGGCGCACACCACTCCGGTAACTGGGGCGGGCTGCTGGCCAATCCAGGCATCATCCTGGCCAACGCCATCGCCAGCATGATCGACGAACATGGCCGGGTAAAAGTCGAGGGCTTGCAGCCCAGCGCACTGCCGGATTCGGTGCGACAGGCGCTGGCCGACATCGAAGTCGGTGGCGGGCCGGATGATCCGCAAATCGACGCCAACTGGGGCCACCCGGATCTGTCGCTGAGCGAGAAAGTCTTTGGCTGGAACACCCTCGATGTCATTGCCTTCAAGACTGGCAATCCAGACGCCCCGGTGCATGCAATCCCCGGCAAGGCCAACGCTCACTGCCATATCCGCTTTGTGGTAAACAGCGATTACACGACCTTTATCCCCGCCGTGCGCGCTCACCTGGACGCCCATGGTTTCAACAATGTCGAGGTCACGCAAAGCCGCATCGATGTCATGCACGCCACCCGGCTCGACCCGCAAAGCCCATGGGTCAACTGGGCGCTCGACTCGTTGATGCAAACCACCGGAAAGAAACCGGCGCTGCTGCCCAACCTTGGCGGCTCCTTGCCCAACGACGTGTTTGCCGACGTGCTCGGCCTGCCGACCTTGTGGGTGCCGCATTCGTACCCGGCCTGTTCACAACATGCGCCCAACGAGCACTTGCTGGCACCGGTGGTCAAAGAAAGTCTGCAGATCATGGCCGGGCTGTTCTGGGACCTGGGCAACGATGCGGCACGTCTGAGCGAGGAACATCGGGCACGGGAGCGTGCGCAATGAGCGAAACGCACCAACAGGCACTGGACTGGCTCGCCGGCCAGCGCCCCGCCATGGAGTCATTGTTGCAGCGTCTGGTCGATACCGATTCCAACAGCTATGACAAGGCGGGGGTCGATGCCGTGGGCGCATTGCTCGCAGCGGAACTAGAGGCCGACGGTATCGAGCTCAAGCGTATGCCGGTCGAAGGTTTTGGCGACGTACTGCTTGCCCAAGTACCCGGCGAGGCTGGCAAGCCGGTGCTGTTGCTGGGCCATCGCGACACGGTATTCCCCAAGGGCACGACCACCACCCGTGGCTTCAGCCGCGATGGCGACCTCGCCTACGGCCCCGGCGTAGCCGACATGAAAGGTGGGTTGGTGCTCAACTGCTTCGCCCTCAAGGCACTCAAGCGCGCCGGTCCTTTGCCCTGCCCGGTGCAGGTGCTCTATACCGGTGACGAAGAAATCGGCTCTGGCAGCGCCCGCAGCCATATCGAAAGCGCCGCCAAATCAGCCCGCGCCGTACTCAATACCGAGCCGGGACGGGCCAGCGGCAATGTGGTCAGCGCCCGTAAAGGCGGGGCCACACTGGTCATCGAAGTCAGTGGCCGCGCTGCGCACGCCGGCGTCAACCATGCCGACGGGGCCAGCGCCATCGAGGCGCTGGCCCGAAAGATCGTCAAACTGCATGCCCTGACCGATTACCCCGCAGGCATCACCACCAATATCGGGCTGATCGCCGGCGGCACCTCCAGCAACACTGTCGCGCCCAACGCCTCGGCCAAGCTGGATGTACGGTTTATCGAGTCGCAACACTGGGAGCAGATATTCGCCGCCATCCAAGGCATCGTCGCTGAAGAGGAACTGCCCGGCACGAGCGCCATCCTCAAGGAAGCGACGACCTTCCTGCCGATGGAAGCACGGCACAGCGAGCAACTGCTGCACATCTATCAACAACAAGCACTGGCGCTAGGCTTCAGTGTCGAGGGCGAATTCACCGGCGGCTGCGCCGATTCCGGGTTCACCGCCAGCTTGGGCATTCCAACCCTGTGTGGCCTCGGGCCGGTGGGTGGCAAAGTCCACACCGATCGTGAATACCTGGAACTGGACACGCTGGTTCCACGCGCCCAGGCCTTGGCGGCAACCATTCTGGCCGTCGGCGAGAACCGTTGAGGCAATGAGCCTCTACCCATCACCGGGAGTACTTTCATGGATACGATTTCGCAATCCGCAGTCTGGATAAAAGCGCCATTAACGGATGTGGGTGTCGTTATTGTCACCAGTGCCGAACTGCCCGAATACTTCATCGACACGTTGCAGGTGGCGATCAAGGACTGGGACCAGGTGGCCTATCTGGTCGTCAAGCAGTCGCATGAGTTCATGCTCGACTGGCTCAGAGCCGGGTCTGAGGCATCGGAATCGAATCCATCCAGCCTGTGTCATGCCAGCCAGTTGCTGCGCTCAGTATCGAAAGGCTGCTACCTGCTTGATGTCGAAGTCAGCCCACTGCCTAGCCTGACTTGGCTGGGATCTGTCTGCGGCCACACATTGCGCTTCGTTAAACTGGGTAAGGTCGAGTTAACCGATGCTGCGATGGATAAGCAGGTGGAGGAGATCTTGTCGGTGGCCAGGGTTCTGGCAAAAAGTGTCTTGCAAGAGCGCTATAGCGCCTGATGGGGCCGGGTCCCGCGCTGCTCAACAAGTGCGACATTGAACCTGTGGCAAGGGAGCTTGCTCCCCGCCACAGCTTACTCACCGCTAGCGCTAACGCTTGACGGACTTGAAGCGCAATCATCCGTTGCGGAACAGGAAGCTATAGGCGTTCAGAGCGGGAACCCCGCCCAAATGCGCATAAAGCACTTTCGAGCCTTCAGGGAACTCACCACGACGCACCATATCAATCATCCCGTGCATGGATTTACCTTCATACACCGGGTCTGTCAGTACGCCCTCAAGGCTCGCGCACAGTCGGATAGCTTCCAGCGTGCCGTCGTTGGGCAAGCCATATTCCGGGTAGGCGAAGCGCGTATCGAGGACCACGTCCTCTTCAGTGATCTCCCGACCCAGATCCACCAGCTCAGCGGTGTGCCGGGCAATGCGCAGAATCTGTGCCTTGGTCTGCTCCGGTTTGGCCGAGGCGTCGATACCGATGACGTTCTTCGAGCGGCCGTCGGCAGCGAAACCGACCACCATGCCGGCCTGGGTACTACCGGTCACCGAACAGACCACAATGTAATCAAACTTGAAGCCCAGTTCTTTTTCCTGCTGCCGTACCTCTTCGGCGAAACCCACGAACCCGAGGCCGCCGTAGGGATGCTCGGAACACCCCGCCGGGATCGGGAATGGCTTGCCGCCTCGCTCGACCACATCGCTCATGGCCTTCTCCCAGCTGGGACGAATGCCGATGTCAAACCCGGCGGCGTCCAGACGTACCTCTGCGCCCATGATCCGGGACATCTCGATATTGCCTACCCGGTCATACACCGCATCGGAGTAGTTCACCCAGTTTTCCTGCACCAGTACGCACTTCATGCCCAGGTGAGCAGCGACGGCGGCTACCTGGCGGGTCTGGTTCGACTGGATTCCGCCGATGGAAACCAGGGTATCGCAGCCTTGCTCAAGCGCTTCGGGAATCAGGTATTCAAGCTTGCGGGTTTTGTTCCCGCCGAAAGCCAGGCCACTGTTGCAGTCTTCACGCTTGGCATACAACTGCACCTTGCCGCCCAAATGTTCGCTGAGACGCTTCAAGGGGGTGATGGGAGAGGGACCAAAGGTCAGCGGATAACGTTCGAAACGATTCAGGTTCATGACTCTGCTCCTTGTGTATTGAATATCCAAGCACCAGGCCGAAAGACAAAGGCTGCCTTCCAGGCTATTTCAGGGGGGCTTCGATGAGTTCAATATTAAGAAGAATATGAAAAATATGTGTTGCAAGTTTAAGGTACTTAAAGAACTATTATTTACGCAAACAATTACAGAACATACTTTAGTTGTTCGGGAAGAGAGATGAGCGCAACAAATAATCACAAGAAGCCTGAAGAAACAGCTGCGGCGCCGCAACCGCTTGATCGAACCGACCGAGCGATTCTCAAGACCCTGCAGCGCGATGCCTCCATCTCCAATGTGGCGCTTGCAGAGAAGGTGAAACTGAGCGCGCCGGCTTGCCTCAGGCGCGTCGAACGGCTCAAGCAGGCCGGCCTGATCAAGGGCATCGTCGCATTGCTGGACAGTGAGGCGCTGGACGCGGGAATGGTGGTGTTGATCGGCGTGGTACTGGACCGCTCCACACCGCAATCCTTTGCAGATTTCGAAGCGGCCGCACAAAAGGTATCCGGCTGTATGGAATGCCATGTGGTGACGGGAGAATTCGACTATTTCATGTTGCTGCGAACCAAGGACAGCCACAGCTTCAATCGACTGCATGCCGAACAGTTGCTTTACCTGCCCGGTGTTCGGCAGATCCGCTCGTTCATGGGGTTGCGCCAGGTCTTGTCGACGACCCACATACCCATTTGATGCTCATATCCGCCGAGGGGCAGCACCTGCTATATCACGGCCGTGCCGTTTGCTGGGCTGCTGATGGATTGTGATGAAACGCCATAAACGAAAAAAGCGGCCAAAGGCCGCTTATTCGGTAGCTTCCAGGCGTTCAGTGGGCCTAAGTGGAAGCGAATATGGCGCAGCGGACGGAACTCTCGTTCTCGACATAAACACTTGAAAGTGCTTGAACTTTTCTGTTCAAGCGGCTTCTATGGACAGGATTATGTACTAGTTCTCTTACGCTGACAACACACAAATCAAAGGGCAGAAGATGGGTACCGAACCCTCACCCCCTTACCCTGCAGCAAAATATCCGCTTGGCCATTTCTTCCGCTAGCAGCCTGTCGGACTTAAGCATGCTGTTTGAGGGTGTAGAAATTCAAACTTGATCTGACAGTCACGGCTACAAATACGGTAACTGTCAAATCAAGTCTGAATTTCTACAAATAATCGAACATCCCTAGTGCGACATTCGTAAACCATTTCTGCAGAACCTCCCGTGATCAGGAGACGAGCGCATTCGTCCCCCGCGCATCTTTACGTCAGTTTGCGGCAAAGTAGATTTCCACAGGGCGGTCCGCTGAGCTGCTCGCCCGTCTCGAGGCTGAAAACCGAGAAGTGCAGCGGGCACGTGATGGTGCGGCGGTTGTGATTGACGGTCCCGTGCTCCAGCCAGCCCTCGCGATGAGGGCACAGGCTTGGCACTTCGTATTCATCTTGCCCGGCCTGAATCACGAATGTCGGAGGCCTGAGCGCGACTTCACCCTCGTCAAGCATGAGCGGCGCCCTCGCCGACCTTGCTCGCCTGCGCCTTGTACACTGCCCGGTCGAACGCATTGTTGGTAATCAATCGTCCCACGCAGATCCCCTGCCAGGCGTTGACGTGATTGAGCTGTTGGTCATTGTCCATCGCTTTGAGCAGGCGTTGCCCTTCCATCGCATGAAAGACGTCAATGTGGACATGCTCGCTGTAGTAAGTGTGCGCTTTGATCCCAAGCCTGCGGCACAACGTGGTGTAGCAACCGAAGAAGAACGGCACCACCGTTTCGAAGTAAGTGATGACACCCGCGAAATAAGACGGATCATGTGCTCGCATGGTCAGCCAGCAAAACATATTGGGAAATGTACATCCCGCCTCGGCGTTCGCCTGAATATTACTTTCCAGATCGGTCGGCATGCCCAGTTCATCAAGTAGCACTTTGTAGAGTGTAGTGTGTGAGCGTTTGATGTTTCCGGACCCGAACTCATCGATCATCATTCGCAGCATGGGCATCTGTGCTTCAAGGCTCAGACGCGGCATGAGGTGATAAAAGACCTGAGCTTCGGTGAGGCCGTCGAGCGCGAACTCCTGAACGAGGACCTTAAATTCGTTCAGGGTCATTTCCTCAGCAACATATTGCGCAGTCGCAGGTTCTTCAGCCTTGTCTTGTTCAACAAGCGCCGCAAGCATTGTGCGCAACTCGCCCAGACTGGCTGGCTGCTCCTCTGTCATACTTTCGCTTATCGCGGCGTCCAGCCATTGCTGTTCGAATCGCAAGAGCTCGTCCGGGATGGGCTGCAGGTTTTCGATAAGCGCTCGGTTCGCGCGGAACAAAGATTTCTGTGAAACGATCATTTAGAGTGCTCCTGAGTCGTGAGCGCCGAGCGTAGAACGCCGCGGGCCGCAAGCTCTCGCTTCACGTGTGCATACCAATCATCCTCGCTAAGCAGGAATTTTTCGTTCAGCCGACCGACGATGCCCGCGACTTCAGGCTGCTGCGCGCGGCAGGCAACACGACACAGCGCCGGCTCGAGGTTGGCCAGGGAGACGACGTTTCCATCGCTGACAAGTGCACCTGCCAATTCACGCTCCCAGCCGATGTAGTAGTCCACGCCCTCCCCGCGTATACGGTCGACCTGCGCCTGCGTTCGTCCTTGACTCGGCGAATCCTTGAGACCCGTCACGCGCTCCAGCCGTGCGATCTTCAACAGCGTGTCGAAACTTTTTTCGTTACCTGACAGCGCTGATTCGTTGTAAACCAGCAGATCCAGCGGCGTGTGTGTATGGACCGCTTGATAGTGTTCCAGGATCTGCTCTTGACTCGCGCCGTCTGCAAAGGGGGACGTCACGATGATTTCGCTGGCACCCAACGCCCGTGCTAATTCGGAACGATCAGTGACTTCGCGGGTGGTGGGAAGCTCTATGCCGGCGACCACCCGGTGCGTATCAGCGGCAAATTCCAGGGTGTACTTGAGCATGTCTGTCCACTGCGAGGGCGACAGATTCCAGCCCTCGCCTGACGTAAGGCACGGGATAAATCCGTCAGCTAGTGGCCCACAGGCACGTATGAGCTGCTTCACGCTTTGTCGGCAGACCTTTGCGTCCGCATCCAGGGGCGTCACCAGAGGTACCAGCACTTGATGTCTAGACATGCTGGTAATCCTCCTCTGCAATGACCAACGCAAGGGATGCGTAGTACAGTCGCTGCAGACCCTCCGGAAAACTGTTGGCGGCAGGCAGGTCATCGAATGAGGCCAAGTGCGGTTTCAATGCCGCGCAATTCTGGTAATCGCGGTCATGGGTGTAGAACAAACAATCGGCTTCAAGCACTTGCGCTGCCTGCAGACGCTTTTCCGGAGACAGCCTAGACAACGCCGGACTTGTAGCCGCACGGGTCAGCGCCGCGTTGCTGTAACCCGCGCGCAGGATATTCATGTCTGAGTGAAGGACATCCATGAAAGGGTAATAGACATCCTGAAGCTTGCGAGCTTTCTTCCAGATAATGGCATCGCAGACGCCAATTTGGCTGAAGCTCATACGCGCCTCGCTGTGATAGCGATGGGTGAAGAACGCTAGCGACTTGCCCCGAATGTCGCCATTTTGATGGTGCATGCCCATGAACACAGTCGCATCGATCATCGGAGCTTCCTTAAGCATCGTAAGCCTCCAGCGCTTGACGGATAACCTGCAGGGCGCTCTCGAAATCGTCCGGGTCGCGTGCCAGAGCCATGCGAACGAAGGATCGACCCTGTTCCGGATGGCTCCAGAAGAAATAGCGCCCTGGCAGGACGTAGGCCTGGTGCGTCAGCAAGTAGGCTTGCAGGTCATCGCCCGAGAGGTCATCGCGCTGGATTTCAAACCAAGCGACGCTAGTCTCAATCGCTGGCTCGACATAACGCAGCATCGTGCCTTCAAGGTATTTGCGTGCAGCCCTGCGGTTGGTTTGTAGCACTTCGCGAACGGATGCAAAACCATCGGCTTCGCTGTCGTTGATGTATTCGGTGACGATCTGAAGGATGAAAGGCGATACGTTGAGCAGCACGCTGGTGACGATGCTGTAGATCTCCGGGTTCAGCCGGTGGCTGCTCATCAATGTGGCGCACTTGGTGTCCTGCAACGGCCAGGTTTTGCCCGTGTCTTCCATCACCAGGTAGTCGGTGCCGATCTCATCGAGGATCGCGTAGGCATCGACACGTTGACCGCCGGCCACTTTCAGAAAGGAAGCAAAGCAGAAGTCCAGAATCAGGATTTTCCCGTGATCACGGCAGTACTTCGCGACTTCGATAAAGGTCTCCGGCCCCTCTGCAAACATCGATGTGCCGGTGGGGTTGTTCGGATCCACCAGAAAAATCGCGTCAACCCCCGACGCGTGCTCCTCCAGCAGTCGGTAGACCTGAGTAGGATCAGCTAGGACGGCCTCCGGAAGCGGAGTCATCGGGACTTCCATGTGCTTGAGCAAATCGTGGAGATTATCGAAGCAGGGTTCGATCAGTGCGACGCTCATGTCGTGCTTACGCAGGAAGGTGGCGGTGATGTGCATCGCGACTGAGGCTGCGTACACAAGGTAGATCTCATCGCTGCGCTGCAGCGCATGGTGCTGACCATGAAACTGAAAAAACGCTTTAATGAACGCTTGTTCGCTCTCGTATTGCGTCAGAGTTTGAGCCCGCTGCCACAGCAGGGGAAGCTTTCGAACGATCTCGGCTTGGGTGCGGCTCTGATTCTGGTGCGTATGGGCGTCGGCGAGGTTATGCCGGGTTTTAAGGGCAGTAATTTCGTGTTGAGTAATGTCTTCCAGGACACGAGCTTCATGCGTACTGACGGGCTGGGCAGAGAACGTCATGAGGAATCCCTCTCGTTGTGGGTGGTTATCGAGGCTGCCCCACAATCATTCTGTTTTTCTTTTCCGCCCGAAACTGTACCTAGGTACAGGACGACGCTGCATATGCAGCGCCGTCGGAGGCGCCTGTGCGGAAAGCACGATGGCGCTCGGTCAAGCGATGCCCAGCTGTGAAGCGGCGAAGACCGCTTGTTTGGCGGTGTCGACCTCGAGCTTGCGAACGATATTGGCCATATGGAATTTCACCGTCCGCACGCCGATGTCACAGATGCAGGCAATCTCGCTATAGGACTTGCCAAGCGATACCCAGCTCAGAATCGTTTGCTCGCGGACAGTGAGGGGCTGGTCTGCGGTTTTCTGGGCCATCGAACCCAGGTTCATGCCGCTGTGAAACGCCACCAACGCCAATTGCAGGGTCCCTTTTATGTGCTGGATCTGGTGGTGAAACTGCGGATTCAGCTCCCGATTGACCAGGCTCAACAACCCCATGCGCTGTTGCGGGTCATGGACGACGAAGGTGTAGCCGTCCTGCATGGAGAACTCGCGGGTGAGTTGCTCAAACGCCCCCTGTCCCTGCAGGGGTTTGCGCCTGTAGGCCTCGGTCCAATGAAAGGGGGCAACGCTCTGCACTCCATGGGAGATGATCGGGTCAACGCGATACAGAGCCTCGTCGCAGTATTTGTGCTGCCATGCGAGGGGGAAGCTTGAGAGGAAGTTCGAAAGGCCAAGTGTGCGTTTGTCTATCGTGGCGTAAGTGAACGGGCAGTCTATTTCGGAAGGCAAATGCTCAATCAGGGTGGCCAGGTTTGGATCCTGACCGGGTCTGACGAGAAGCGGAGCGTTGAGTTGCATGATCAACATCTTCTTTTTATCGGAATCAGGCTGATGGACTTCAAGCTTCTTGACGGAACTTTGCCAGCCCCCGCTTGACGGCCGATCGCTGCGCGAGCTTTTCCAGCCAGGCGCGCACCGCCGGATACGGCGAAATATCAAGGTCCAGTTCTTCGTAAGTGCGCAGCCAGGTGAAAAGCGCGATATCAGCGACGGTGTAACGCTCTCCGGCGATGTAGTCGCGACTGGCGAGCTGGCCGTTCACAACCCCGTAGAGCCGCATTGACTCACGGCGATAGCGTTCCAGTGCCTGCTCGTTAGAGGTGGTGGTGGCATGGCGGAACCACCAGAGCTGTCCGAGCATCGGCCCCACGCTTGCGATCTGAAAACTCAACCATTGCTGGACCAGAAGCCGTTCTGCCTGCCCCTCGCCGCCGAGTGAACCGGTCTGGTCAGCCAAGTAGGTGAGAATCACCGCCGATTCAAACAGCGTGACGCCGTTGGCGCGGTCAATCAGGACCGGGATTTTCCCGTTTGGGTTGAGCGAAAGGAAGTCAGGTTTTTTTTGCTCGCCCTTGTTCAAATCGACGTGGGTCTGGGTGTAATCCAGTCCGAGTTCTTCGAGGGCGATGGGGATTTTTTGGCCGTTGGGCGTATCGGCGGTGTAGAGGTGCAGCGAAGTAGTATTCATGAAAGGTTCCGTCCTTGTGGTTGCATTTGCAATGAGTCTGCATTATTCCTTTAGCATCCCGCAAGACAGTCAGAGGAGTTTCATATTCATGGATAGCCTTCGTTTACAACGAACCATCGAAACTGGCTCGGCGGCTCGGTCGTGCATCGAGTGTATTGAGCGAGGCCACCGGACGGGGGAAGTTACTCAGAGTTCTCCCCTCTTTACTGTTGTCGATCTCATCAAGCGACTAGAGAGTGACAGCCGCACCGCCGGGAAGTTTTGGAGGATCAACGATCGCGCGTCGGAGCCATCAACAAGCGCGGCGATTAGCGCATGGCCGCTCTGGTTCAGCGAGCAATCGCGCAACGATGAGCGGCCGTTGTTTTACATAACGCAGTCAGCGACGTCTGCGCACCTCTCGATGCTGACCTCTCAGACGGGGCAACGGGGCATCATTCTCAACGACATCGAATCTTCGCCATCGCGGTGGGCAAAGGGTGCTCATCCATGGTTGCCGCTGTGGCTGGCCTCCAATCGGCAGTGTACCCCCTTCGATCCAGCCAGCGGCGATGAGGCCAAGGCAATCCTCGCAGGCGCGCTCGACGAACTTTATGTCCAAGGGGCGCCTGGCTTCTGCTACATGACCCTGCACGATGAATCAGGCGTTGGCCTCGCCTGTGACCGTACGCAGGCCTACTTGGGGATGTATCGCCTGGACGAACCGACCCAGGGGACGCGGCAGGTTCGGCTTCTTGGGGCTGGACTCATGCTGCGGGAGGTGCGGGCAGCCGCGCAAATCCTGCACGATGACTGGGGCATCGCCGCCGAGGTGTGGAGCTGCCCCAGCTACACCAAGCTTGCGCGGGACGCGGATTGCCAGTCCCGGCACAAGCGCCTTTCGCGAGGGGAAACACCTACGAAAAGTCATCTCCAGGGCTGCCTCAACAGCTCCGAGACGCCGGTGGTTGCGGTCACCGGGTACGCAGAGTTTGTGGCTGCACAACTGGCGGCGCATGTACGTGCACCGTTCAGAGCTCTGGGCGCTGACAGCCTAGAGCCTCATCAGCGCTTGGACCGGCACTGGATAGCGGTGACAGCCCTGCGCGAACTTGCGAGTCAGGAGCAAATCAGCACCTCGCTGATCAGCAAGGCGATGAAACGTTACCGATTGCTCTGAGAAGTTCTCAGGGATTCGCGAGCGTTGTGGCTGGCATTTTCGAGTGCGGCCGCAAACAGGCGCTTTTGCTCCTCATCGAATTCCACGAGAAACAGTTCCTCCACGGCTTGCTTATACACCTGCCAGATTTGTTTCCGAAGCGCTCGGCCGGCCTCGGTAATCCGTGCAATGGCGCCCCGGCCATCGTCGAGCGACTTTTCTCGGGTGACCAATCCTTCTTTTTCAAGACGGTCAACCAGCCGCGTGAGGTTGTAGCGTTCGATGGCCATGACGTCAGCGAGTTCGTGCATTCTCCGGGCGCCGTGCTGCCCGCTTTCGATACCCCAAAGTGCGTCATACCAGTCGTACGGAGGCATCTGTTGTTCGGCCAGGCGCCGCTCGATTTCCTTGATAAGGCAGCGGTGCGCCCGAATGAAGTTGTACCAGAGGTCTGGCGGTGGGGCGGCCATAAAATCTTCAAATCCTAAGGTTAATTGCAGTTGCAATCATAGCAAGAATAACGCTAGATTCAATTGCAATTGCAACAATGAGCGGGTTGAACAACGACCTTCTGATGACACATTTAGGAGATATACCGATGGAACAGAGCTACCTTCTTCGCGACGAGGATCCACAAGAAACCCGCGAATGGATTGACTCGATTGCATCGGTCGTTGAGGCTGAAGGCCGCCCAAGGGCCCACTTCCTGATCGACCAATTGCTCGATTTCGACGTTTCCATCCACGGCGACTTCCACGGTCGAGTCACGACCCCTTACGTGAACAGCATTCCCCCCGAACGCGAGTTGCCTTACCCGGGCGACCTGAGCATTGAAAAGCGCCTGAACGCATACATTCGCTGGAATGCCCTGACCATGGTTTTGCGGGCAGGGAAGCATTCCGGGGTCGGTGGCCACATTGCCACGTACGCCTCGGCAGCAGTGCTCTACGACGTGGGCTTCGACCATTTTTTCCGGGGACGGACAGACACGTTCGCCGGCGATCTAGTTTACATCCAGGGTCACTCGGCTCCGGGGATATACGGGCGGGCCTATACCGAGGGACGCCTCACCGAGGAACAGCTCGATAACTTCCGCCGGGAAACCGATCGTGACGGTGTGTCGTCCTATCCCCACCCCCGATTAATGCCCGACTTCTGGCAGTTCCCGACGGTGTCGATGGGCCTGGGGCCAATCACTGCGGCCTACCAGGCGCGCTTCATGCGGTACCTCGAAAACCGTGGACTCAAAGAGCACCAGGGCCGCAAGGTCTGGGCGTTTCTGGGTGACGGCGAGATGGATCAGCCTGAATCGCTCGCCGCCATTTCCCTCGCCGGGCGAGAGAAGCTCGACAACATCATTTTTGTCGTGAACTGCAACCTGCAACGTCTCGATGGGCCGGTGCGCGGGAACAGCAAGGTGATTCAGGAGTTCGAGAGCCTGTACCGTGCCGCGGGCTGGAACGTGATCAAGGTGATCTGGGGAGGTGGCTGGGACGAGCTGCTGGCGAAGGACAAGTCCGGCCTGCTGCGCCAGCGCATGATGGAATGCGTCGACGGCGAGTACCAGACCTACAAGTCGCAGGACGGCGCTTACGTCCGTGAGCATTTCTTTGGCAAGTATCCAGAACTGCTTGAGCTGGTCAGCGACATGACCGACGATCAGATCTGGAAACTCACCCGCGGCGGTCATGACCCGGTCAAGGTCTACAACGCCTACGCTGCCGCGTCCCGCAAGACCGGTCGTCCCACGGTGATCCTAGCCAAAACGGTGAAGGGTTTTGGCATGGGTGAGGCTGGCGAAGGCCAGAACATCAATCATCAACTCAAAAAAATGGGTGGCGATGCCGTCAAGGCGTTCCGAGACCGTTTCGGGCTTGAGCTGACCGATGATCAACTGGGGGAGATGCCCTACCTGCGTCCGGACGAAGACAGTGCTGAGGCCCGCTACCTTCGAGCCCGGCGCGCGAGCCTGGGGGGCCAGATTCCCGCCCGGCATTCTCAGGTCACCCCGTTGCAGATACCACCGCTGTCGGTGCTCGACGTGCAGCTCAAGAGCACGGGCGATCGATCGATTTCCACCACCATGGCCTTCGTTCGTATCCTCGCCACCCTACTGAAGGACCCCAATATCGGCCGGCTCATCGTGCCTATCGTGCCGGACGAGTCGCGCACCTTCGGGATGGAAAATCTGTTCCGCCAGATTGGCATTCATTCCCATGTGGGCCAGCTCTACACTCCGCAGGATGCCGGGTCTCTGTCCTACTACAAGGAAAGCGTTGACGGGCAGATCATGCAGGAGGGTCTAAATGAGTCCGGGGCGACGTCATCCTGGATCGCCGCAAGCACCTCATATGCCAACCATGGCGTGATGACCCTGCCCTTCTACATCTTCTATTCGATGTTCGGCTTCCAGCGCGTCGGAGATTTGCTCTGGGCCGCGGGTGACGCGCGGGCCCGAGGCTTCCTGCTCGGCGCAACGTCCGGACGCACTACCCTCATGGGTGAAGGGTTGCAGCACGACGACGGGCACAGCCACGTGATGTCGGCAACCGTCCCGTGCTGCGTCTCCTACGACCCGACATATGCCTACGAGCTTGCGGTCATCGTCCACGATGGCATGCGCCGTATGTACGTCGAACAAGAGGACATTTATTACTACATCACCTTGCTCAACGAAAACTACCCTCATCCCGACCTCCCTGAGAGCGCCGAGCAGGGAATCCTTAAAGGGCTGTATCGATTGCCGATCGAACGCGACGCCAGTGGAAATCGCCATGTTCAACTCATGGGAAGTGGTTCGATCCTTCCAGAGGTTATTGCGGCTTCGGAAATGCTCGCGCGGGATTATGACGTTAGCAGTGAAATTTGGAGCGCCACCAGCCTCACCGAGGTGCGCAGGGACGCGCAGCAGATCGAGCGGTGGAACCTGTTGCACCCTTTGGAGGAGCCGAAAGTTCCGTATTTGACGCAAGTGCTTGAAGGGCACCCCGGGCCCGTAGTGATTGCGACAGACTATATGAAAATCCACGCGGACCAGATCCGCCCCTGGATAGTGAATCGCAAGTTCATTGCACTGGGCACTGATGGATTCGGACAGTCCGATACGCGCGAAGCGTTGCGCCGACACTTTGAGGTAGACCGCCAGTTTGTTGTGCTTGCCGCGCTGAAGGCGTTAGCTGACGAAGGAGTATTAGGTCGAGAAGTCGTGGCAAAGGCACTTGCCGACATGCAGATAGACGTCGAGAAAGTAGATCCGTTTCGAGTTTGAATGAGCGGAAGGTTAAGCGGAGAGCAGGCTAATGTAGTGGTCAACTAATTCCGGAAACCTCGATAGGTTATTCCGACGCCATCGCCCGCTCGTAAACGGTCGGTGGCAGATATCCCAGTTTCGAGTGCAGTCGCTCGTTGTTGTAAAACCCAACAATGTATTCAGTGATGTCTCGTATCGCTTCGGTATGGTTGGCGTAATCGCGGCGCCGTACTCGCTCCATTTTCAAGCTCAGGAAGAAGCGCTCCATAACTGAGTTGACGCAATTACCTTTACGGCTCATGCTTTGCTGAATGTCGTTTCTGGGCAGCAGCATTCTGTAGCTAGCGCTGGCATTTTGGCTGCCGCGATCCGAATGGGCGATCAGGCCCCGTGGCCGTTGGCGCTGCGCGATAGCCAGTTGCATTGCGCTGCACACCAATTCCGCTGGCATGTTGGGGGCCATCGACCATCCCACTACCTTGCGCGAGAACAAGTCCAGCACCACCGCAGGTAGAGCCAGCCCCTGCGAGTTCGAATGTAGGTGATATCCGCTACCCAAGCCTTGTTCACAGCGTCAGGCTCAAACTGTCGGTTCAACACATTCTCGGCAATCGGCAGGTCATGTTTACTATCAGTGGTATGCACAAACTTACGTTTCCAAGCCGAGCGCAAGCCATTTGCACGCATCAAACCTCGAATTTTATAAAGGCCCACTTCGATGCCTCCCGATGTAGGCGCTCGCCATATGGATGCGGTTAGATGAGTTGGCCGGACGGATACAACTGCACACGCCCAGCAACGTGAAATGAGTGATCGAACCAAATCATGCCTGTGTGAGGTACACCCGCCCTACACGTATTTCGCCTCGAACGACATGCGGCCGCTCAAGAAGCGCACTCGGCGCTCAGGCTTGACTGCTATTTGATCTGATCGAATACACTTAGCGTGACTACCTGTCTTACGGCTCCGTTTTTTGATCCCGTCTTTTGTAAATGCGCGCCATGCTGGCGAGAAGTGAGAGTGCCGATATGATGCAGGCCAGAGCAAATACATACACCGAGAACTGTCCCTCTATACTCCCGCCTACTCCGCCCACAAGTGCAATCACCACAGCGACCAGCGCGGCGCCGATAGATTGACCTGTCGTCCGCGCTGTCGAGAGTATGCCCGAAGCAGTAGCTGTTCTGTTTTTCTCTGCGTTTGCGAACATTTCCTTGTTATTTGGAGGCAGGAAGAAACCGTATCCCATACCACACAGCGCCACGCGCCATAGAAAGTCTCCGAAAGTTGGATATTCAGGTAGCAAAACAAGGGAACCCAGCCCTAAACAAAAAATCAATACTCCGATGCTCGAAACTTGAGTCGCATTAAAGCGATTCGTTAGTCGCCCAGCAAACGGGGCACACAGCGCTACAGTCATTGGCCAAGGAGTAAATATTAGAGCTGATTCCATGACAGAGTAGGAGTATGTGTGCTGGAGGACAAATGGCAGTGCCACCAGAGCCATTCCCTGTGAGACAAACATCGTAATAGATGTTAACACTGCGAATGTATATCGTCGGGATCTAAAAATATCCAAAGGTAAAAGCGGATTTTTGGCTTTAGTTTGAACGATACCAAATAAACACATAAGCACTGCCGAAACGAAAAGAAGTAAGAAAACCGTATGATTGCCCCACCGTCCTATTTGATCAACCGCGAGAGCAAAGAGACCAAATGCAGCAGTGGAAGTTATTGCGCCGGGCACATCAAAGCCATGCGCTTTTTGCGTGTCCCGCCCCAATGCTATTATTGAGAACGCAATTGCCGCTATCCCAAGAGGAATATTAATATAGAACAACCACGGCCACGATGCATAAGATACTATCAGCCCTCCTAAAACTGGACCAAGGGCCGCCCCCACCGCAAAGGTTAACGCGTTTATACCAAAAACAGTCCCCAAAGAACTTGCGGGAAAGATCACCCTATAGAGACCATAGCCGACGCTGATTAGCACAGCATAGCTGACACCCTGGATGATACGCATCGTCACCAAGGCAGTGAAGGGAGAAGAAAGTCCGAAACCCAGTGATGAAATTGTAAACAACACGAGCCCTACAGTGTAAAAACGTCTTTCACCGATTCTTGAACCGAGAGAGGCACAAGTAAGCATGGTTGCCGCGCCAGCGACTTGGTACCCATTCGCTACCCAGATCACGGCAGCGGCACTGACCCCAAGATCGGTTGAAATAGTCGGCAGAGCAATATTGACAATAGAACTATCCAAGGCCGACATTAGCACGCCTATTAGAATCGCGGCCGCTGCAAAATAACGCCGAGGTATTTCAAACCCATCCTCACCTAACTCGCCGGCTTTGTCACTAATTGTCATGAGCAACTTACCATATTATTAAAGGATAGCTAATAGGAGGCGTTTAACGACTCGAGTCCTTGCTATGCAAAGAAGCAAGAGCCAAGGCAGCAAGTGACTTTAGTATGACTGCGGTAACACCCCAGATATCATATTGTTGATCTTCCCAGTACCAAGAGCCAGAGCGCTCTCCACTAATGTACTGTTTTGGGAGATCAGGATTAAACAGCATGGAAAATGGAAACTCAAAGACCTCTTCAACTTCTGCAGGGGCCACTCCCCAGTCGGCCCTACTTGACACGATGCCAACAACGGGAAAAATTGCATGGTAGCGCTTTCTTGTTTTGTGAATTGGCAAGCATCCAACAAGTTGGACGGTTCTGGGATCAAGGCAGATTTCCTCGAAAGCTTCACGCAGTGCAGTCTCGCTTACATTACTGTCTGCTTCCTCCGGGCGTCCACCTGGGAAACTGACCTGCGAAGGATATTCGTTCAACCCCAATGAACGCTTTGTAAGCAATATAGTCGGCTCGCGCCGCGCCACTGTTGCCACCAAAACAGCAGAGAATTTCCACTGCCCATCGTCGTCCGGAAGGCTTAGTCTCGCGGCAGGCCAATCCGTAGAGGTAGGAATACAAAGATCTGCCACACCTCGCGCTATTGCTTCCAGGGCGGAGTGACATTCAGCAGCGTCTAAAAAAATTTGGTCGCTTCCCATTGTCTTTCTCTTATATTCTTATAACTAAAAGTTCTGCACCTACTTAAACTGCGCGCACCCCGCCCCTACAGTTCCTTAACCGAAGACAGTTCGATTATATCTCTGCTTACTATAAATTAAATTGTCGCCAGCTTTAATCCTACCATTAACATATTTGAGCATTGGCTTGTCAGCTAGAATGGCAGGGCGCCTACTACTCGCCCGTACGTTACCAGCCGCACTGCCCAGTTGCCTGAACACTTACCGTTCTTGTAATAACAAATGGCTCCTCATCGAAGACAATTTCGTCTAAAGCAACGGCTAAATGCGGAGTAAATTACCGTGCTTCTGTGACTGCCATGGAGGCATTGATGCCCTCTCCAAAACTCCAAATCGGCCTTGTGCTGTTCCCCAATCTGACACAGCTTGACCTCACTGGACCCGCCGAGGTGTTCGGCAGACTTCCCGGTGCGCAGGTTCATTTGCTCTGGAAAGATCTCGACCCTGTTTCGGCCGATCGCGGCATGCGAATTCTACCGACTACCCGCTATGACGAATGTCCGCCACTCGATGTGATCTGCGTTCCCGGAGGGGCGGGTCAGATCGAACTGATGAGCGACCAGCCGACCCTGGACTTTCTAAGGCAGACGGCGAAGACGTGCCAACTGATTACCTCGGTTTGTACGGGGTCACTGGTGTTGGGCGCGGCGGGTTTGCTTAAAGGTTATCGAGCCACTTGCCACTGGTCCTCTATCGATCAACTGAGTCTGCTGGGCGCAGTGCCTGTGCATGAACGAGTCGTGCAAGACCGTGATCGGCTAACCGGGGCCGGTGTGACATCTGGAATTGATTTTGCACTCAGCGTAGTCGCCTTGCTGGCAGGAGAAGAGGTTGCCAAGGAAATCCAGCTGCAAATGGAATACGATCCTCGCCCTCCCTATGGCGTCGGTTCACCTCGCTCCGCGCCTGCAGAGTTGCTATCGAGGACGAAAGATAAAATGAGTTCGTTCATCGAGCGTCGTAGGGCCGCCACGGTCCTGGCTGCTGGCCAAGCTTATTTAACAGCCATTGAGTAGCGCTTGCCGGTCAGTTGTAAGCCTCCTGTACCGATTTCGATCACACAGGCCCAAGGGACTTCGAGTGGGTAAAAGTCCTATTTTCAACTCGCTGAGATGGAGTTCATGCATTTATACGTCGTACGACATGGCGAAACCTGGGCCAATGCCGAACAGCGTTACCTCGGCTCGCTTGATCCAGGGCTTACCGAACTGGGGCAGCAGCAAGCTGAAGCGCTTAGCCATTTCTTGCCCAGAAATTTTGATGCACTCGTCGTTTCCCCTCGCATACGGGCCACAGAAACTGCGAGTATCCTCAACGAAGGGCTGGAGCTCCCGGTGGAGATAATGGCGTGCTTCCGAGAGCGGGATGTCGGGGTTTTCGAGGGTTTGACTCAAGCTGACGCAAGAGAGCAATACCCACACCTTTGGTCGCAAAATATCACTCGTCGCTGGGATGCCGGGCCAACCGGTGGTGAATCAATCTCCGACGTAGTGAAGCGAGTACGGGACGGTTTGGTTGAACTGGAATCGAAATACTCGTCAAAAACTGTTTTGCTCGTCGCGCACGGTTTTGTTGCAAAGGTCATCCGCGCATTGGCCAAAGGGAATTTTTCAGATTTTTACGAATGGCAGCTCTCAAACGGCAACATGCTGGTCTTGAAGCGTTTCGAGATTCCAACGCTTGATACTGACATTCTGAGAAACTCGCTGCCTCTGGTGTGATGCTGGCTGCTGCATGAATGGGCGCCGGCATGAATTTGAATGTAAGTACATAGTGTCGTCTGTACAGCACTGGCTAAGCCGATGTGCCAATAGTCGGCTACCAAGGATGCGCACCAATCGAATATGGCTAGTCCCCCCTCCAATACCCATTTCATGCAGCTTGCTCTTGCCCAGGGGCGTTTAGCCTTAACTGATTGCCTTCCAAATCCGCCAGTAGGTTGCGTGCTGGTCAAGGACAACGTCGTGATAGCCCAAGGCTATACACAAGCACCTGGGTTCCACCACGCGGAAGCGATGGCGCTAAGCCGATTAAAGAACGGCTGCTCCGGGATGACTGCGTTTGTCACGCTTGAGCCATGCTCCTTTCATGGTCGAACTCCGTCATGTGCTCAGGCACTGATTAATAGCGGAGTCGAGAAGGTTTTTGTTGGGTTGCTTGATCCCGATCCAAGAAACTCGGGGGCAGGCATAAGAATGCTGCGAGAGGCAGGCATTACAGTCGTTGTCGGCTTATTAGCGGAAGACGCTGCTGAGGACTTAGCTGATTTTTTGGTATGCAAACCGGATGGTTCGTCGGATCGCAACGATCAGTAAATCGATGGCATCTCAGCACAAGGTGGGGGAGCCCGGACGGTTACGCCCATTCCCGCGCAGCGCCAATCAGTTTTCGTCCACTACCCATAAGCATCTGGCGTAATCACCCAGAACCCAGTTGCGCCTAAAGTTATGCATAACAAATCTTATACCAACGTTAGCCGTACCCATATTCTCACCCCCGAGAAGCATCATCGGTTAACGGAGATCAAAAGTGTACTCAGGGACAGTCACGACTACCGTCACGGAGGCAGCTGTGATACACGCGATTATGGTCGATGTAGATGGCGTCATTGTTAATGTTCGACCCTCCGATGGAGAGGGCTGGGCTTCCTCTCTTGAAGAGGATCTTGGGCTGGCATTCTCAGATCTTCATGCGGTGCTCTTCGCGCCGCATTGGGGCGACATAGTCACAGGTAAATTAAGCTTGGAGGCGACGCGGAAATACGTGCTGCCGAGCATCGCACCGGGTCTTTCGCCACAAACATTATTGAAGTATTGGTTTGAAAATGATGCCCGGCTTGACCTGAGATTGCTGGCTGATCTCGACGAACAACGGTGTCATGGCGTCAAGGTGTATCTTGCGACAAATCAGGAGCACCTTCGTGCAAGGTATCTGATGGAGTCGATTGGCCTAGCTCAGTATTGCGACGGTATTTTCTATTCCGCTGCGCTGTCTTGCAGGAAGCCAGAGACCCATTTTTATGAAAAAGTCACCGAGTTGTCTGGACTCCGGCCCGAACAGCTACTCCTGATAGACGATACCCCCGCAAATGTTTTGGCTGCGCGCAACTTGGGATGGAATGCTATTGAATGGCATAAGTCCAGCACGCTCGCAGAGCAAATAAACACGCTGCGATTGGCCGCGAGGTGTATTGGGTAACGCCGCTCAGTCGAAAGTCAAAAAGGTACCAGTTGTTTTCGCATGTCTGCCCAGCTCACCATGGCGGGAGTAAACGGGCGACCACCGATATGGCAACAGCTCGAATTTGACTCGCCCGGTGCGTCGGCAGGCGCGGGAGGACGCCCGTAAGCGTCTGCCTAACACACCTTGTGGCTAGCATACGAGATGCCTCATCGCGTATCACCCAATCCAGCACCGTTCGGATAAGATTGAGAAGCGTCATGGCAGCAAACCATTTTTCCATTCGAAAGCCCCTCGATAGATGTATTTTCGGTCGCGGTAGGGATGGCAGTTACCTACCACCCCCCGCGACGGCTCGATGGTAGAGATTGCACTCATACATCCCGATTTTCGGTGCGGCGTTGCCGCTGTCCCTGATGGAATCCGCTGGCCGAGTTCTCGATAGATCCGTGTGCTCATGGCACGCTGTGCGGGTCAGGTTTTCTTGGCCACGGTCTTACCAGTTTTGCCATCAATTCATGATCACCTGAGCAATCAATAGTGTTGGTCTACTGCAGGGTTGAGTTGACGTCTTCAAGCCACTCCGATTACGCGACGACGGTCGTGTAATCGGAGCGGAACTCGCGGTCACCGGCCAACAAGGCCCATATAATTCGGGCGTTTTTATTCGCAAGTGCAACGGCTGCCACATTCGCGTTACGCCGCTTAAGTAGCCGGCCAAGCCAGCTGTCAGAGATCTCTTTTCGTTGTGCTGCGTAGATCATCGACCGTGATGGCCGAGACGACGGGGAAGAAGATCCCGTCGAACTTTGCTGCCTCAAGTTTCTCCGCCAGCTCGATCCAGAGGTGCACGTCATTAAACTCGGTGTCGAACGCTTCGGCTCTGCGCCACTGCCCGTGATGCGCGAGGGATATGGTGAAGGTCGGTGCCGCGTTGAACAGCAGGGGGCTTGCTCAAGGGTGTTTCCTTTCGTCGCTAAAGACACGGGCGGTGCCGTAAGACAGATACTGGATGAGATTGATACCGTCGATGCCGTCCACATCCAGCCATATCTTCGCCTAAGAGAAAGCACCACGGTAACGCCCGGCGGGGTAACGCTCGTTGAGGTAAATAACCTGTGCGGTACATAACGCTCCACTACCTTGTCAGGACGTGTGCACGAGCGATCCCGACTACATCGATTTGCTTAAACGTTCCGTCTCGCGAATCCTCGCCAGATGATTCGCATGGTAGCTACCAATGTTCTCAACGGGCGGGTTCTGATACGGCACTGCCTACACATCTACGCCAGCATGTCGTTAAGGCACGCTAGGCTGGGGCAGGTGACAACGGCAACGGTCCAACGCCTCCGAACGTCCGGAGGAAAACCAACAGGTATCAATACCGATGAAACGTGTTCGACGCCATCGAGACCTAATTCGCTCGATAACGACCATACGTATAAAATATCTTTAAAAACTAACGTACCGCGCGCGTATGTGTGTACATACGCGCACGCGTGAAGGAGTATGTGAGGAGATCCCTCTCCTGTATCTGTCATCTTGCCTCGAACGCGCAGCGGCGGACCAGCAGCGCGATTTGCAATTGGCCCTGCCGCGCTTACCTCGACGTCTCAACACGTGCCGCAGGAGCTGGAGGCACACCACAAGGACGGCTCCGTGGCAACGTGGCGACCTATATGTTCGGCTTGATCAAGCGTGTCGATAAAGGCGAATTCCGCCCGTGAGCAGGCAAGAGACCAGAGAGGGAAACGCTGCCGACCGCGCAGCGTGTCCCCTGCAAAGGTGACACCGACAGCATCAAGCATGTCGACAATACCGACACAGCCCTTCAAGCCTGCCACGTCCGAGGTCGTCCGCTCGTACCTGGACTCGATCCGTCAAAGGTAAGTGATCTGGCGGTAGAGTTGATGCAGGGCGACCACTGGAAGGTAGACCCCACCATGATGGGCCAGCCTTTACGGCCTGCGGCCTTGACCTCGAGGCACCGCCTCGCTGCCGAGCCGCTTCTTCGGATGCCACAGTATAGTAGCTGCACAGGTAGCCGACACGGCTGAAGGCCGCATCAGTGCCGCAGGCAGGGAGAGATGTACGCGACTGCCGCAGCGCACCTTTACTGCCTGCGCGGACCAACGCCACGACATGGGCCGTCACTGCGCGCCGCAGTGACGGCCCCGCGCATTGCAGCAACAATACGATACGGCGCACATCGCATTTACGTTGGCACTGCGTGACGATGCCCTGACACACTGAAACCGCAATGACCTGCCGGTGGGTCTAAACACCGGAACCCGTGGTGCAGGGCAGAAAGCACTACTTTGTGCGAATCACTTCGCCGTTGCCGTACCCACTCGGTTGCCCAGAGCGCAGGTTCCTGCAAGCGCTGAGCTCGCCTCGAGCGGAACCATCCCAGACGCACTCGGCTCATCACTGTGCGTAGCCCTACCCATGGGGGAGCCTTCTTTATCCTCGGCATGTCCAGTACTGCCAACGTCAACCTACCGCCCCAACGGGGCGCCGCTTCGTCCCCGCAATGGCTACCGGCGCAATGCCTGGTACAGCCCCTGCTCGTCCATCCCACTCACTTTCACAGGAGGTCTTCATCACCAGCGAATCGCATCTTTTTCATCTGCTCATTAGCAACTCCCCTGCCCGGCCTTCCCACAGGAAGCAAGGCAGATGCCTCATTTGAGGCCACAGGTGATCTGAGCACCTGGCCCTCGCCCTTCGGGGATCTCGCCTTGGCGAGTTGGCAATTTCAACTCAGCACCCCGTACAGAGAACATTGGCAGGAGGACTGGATGGACGATCTCACCTACACACTACGCCAACTCTGCCAACGCAATCGCGATGGCAGCCATGCCACCCAGGCCGATCGGCAACGAGGTCTGACACTGGTCGCCCGCCAATTGCGCGAAGCGGGGTTCAGGCAAATGCGTGCCCCCTCACTCAGGGGTAAACATGTCGAGGCGCTGGTTGAGCGCTGGCAGGCTGAGGGCTTGTCGGCAGGGACACTCAAGAACCGTCTGGCGCATCTGCGCTGGTGGGCCGAGAAGATAGGTAAAGCGGGTATCATTCCGTCCGACAACACCCAGCTCGGCATTCCAGATCGGCGTTATGTGACCAACGAAAACAAGGCGCGGGAGTTGGGCGATGCACTGGATAAGGTGAATGATCCCTACGTTCGCATGAGTCTGGCGCTGCAAGCGGTATTCGGGCTACGCCGCGAGGAAGCCATCAAGTTTCAGCCCCGCTATGCTGACCGAGGCGATCACATTACCCTCAAGGGTTCATGGACCAAGGGTGGGCGCGAGCGTACGGTATTGGTCACGACCCCCGAACAACGCGCGGTGCTTGACCAAGCGCATCAATTGACCGGGGCTGGGTCATTGATCCCAGCGCACAAGACGTTCATTCAGCAGCGTCATACCTATGACGGGCAATGCAAGGCTGCCGGGCTAAGCCATATGCATGGTTTGCGTCATCGCTACGCGCAGGCACGATATGAAGTATTGACGGGATGGAAAGCACCGGCAGCAGGCGGGCCGACCAGACAAGCTCTGACGTCCACGATGCGCACTCAAGATAAAACGGCGCGCCAGACTATCAGCCGAGAGTTAGGCCATGAGCGCCCAGAAATAGCGGCAGTTTATTTAGGTAGATAAGCACCGATTGAGTTAGAGGCGATTCATATTCGCACCCAACTCGGAGAAGAGCTAAGTCAAGCTTAACTCTAAAAGGAACATCGCATTTGTATCATCGCTAATTTCAAAAACAAAAAAAGGCCCGCCGGACCTTTTTTGTTTTTGAGTCAGATCACTGAACGCGCCACGGCTCCACAGCTTCCGCACCAAATTCACTTTTCCATTCCTTCAACTGGCGGTGATTACCACCCTTGGTTTCGATCAACTCACCGGTATTTGGATTCTTATAGATCTTAACTTCCCGTGCTTTGCGGACTGCCTTTGATGCCGTGAGCGCCGGTGCATGACGAACAGATTGAGGGTCGAGCAAGTCGATTATATTTTTGAGGCTGTAGCCGTACTCGGCCAAAAGCGCGCGTAATTTGCTTTCGAACTCCATCTCGCCCTTCATGGCTTCAAGCTCTGCTAGTTGGTCAGCAAGCTGCCGCTCAAGTTTACGAAATTCTGCAAGACGGGACATTTAGCACCTCATATTTTTTATAAATAAATTCTATGACTTGACAGCCGGACCTAAAAACCCAAGCCCTGGTCATCTTGTTAAAAACAAAATGCAGGAAAATATCAATTTATACTTAACACATAAGCTCATCGCTCATCCAGCTGGTTGAAGCTTTGGTGACGAAAGCGCTAATTACTCGACAATCCCTCGAGTCCCATTTCAGAACCTAAGTTAGATACAGAAACCTGTAACACCGCCCCTTCATCAACGGGTTTCTCAGGCATTGACGTTCCATATTCTAAGGCATCAAGCAAATCCGCCCAATACTGCATCATACTACGACGCTGTACGACATACTGAGCATGATTATAGGCGGCTCTGACTTTATTGGTGTCCGCATGGGAAAGCTGGGCTTCAATCCAACCGCTGTTAAAATTTAGTTCGTTTAATGCGGTGGAAATTGTCCCTCGCAAACCATGGCCAGTGAGCTCACCTACAAACCCCATCCGCCTGATAGCACTATTCAGAGTATTTTCACTAATCTTCTCGTGAGGCTCAACCCGATGAGGCAGCAGATAACGCCGACCACGACCTTTACCTTTAAGCAAGCGGCTGACGATCTCTAAAGCCTGCCTGGATAACGGAACAATATAGGAGGGGATCACTTCTCCCTTGTTGCGCACCCGATTACGCAACTGCTTGACGCCCTCGGCGGGAATAAACCAAACCCCGTTCTCCAAGTCAAACTGCTCTGGCGTTGCAGCTCGCAACTCCCCCGTCCGGACGCCCGTAAGCAACAACAGGCGCACACCAAGCTTAGTCGTAGTTGCTCCGCTATAGTCCTCCAGCCTCTTGAGAAACCGAGGAAGCTCCGACAACTGCAGGTGGGGGTTGTGACGAACCGGCGGCGGAGTTTCAGCAACGATGTCTAAGTCGGAAGCTGGATTGACATCAATAATTCCCTCAGCCATTGCATAGCGAAAGATATGGTTCAGCCAAGTCCGGCATTTTCCTGCCGACACCAAAGCGCCCCGCCCTTCAATCCGGCGCACGACTCCCAAGACATCCAGACGTGTAATCTCGGCCATGGTCAATTTCCCCAGGACAGGGAGAATATCTCGGTCAAGATAGCGCTTCGATTGTCCAGAGCTGCCTTTTTGCCCAGGCGTCAGCTTCTTGCTACGAAACTCATGCCAACGGGCAGCCACCGTCTCGAACGAATTGTCTCGAGCCGACGCCCTCTGCTGCCGCTCCAGACGGCGCGTCTGACGAGGGTCAATATCCTGGGCAACAGCAGCGCGAGCGCTGTCACGACGCTCACGGGCCTGTTTTAGGCTGATCTCAGGGTAGGTTCCAAAGGAGATACGAAGTTGCTTGCCATGCAGACTGTAGCGGAAGTGCCACTGCTTACTGCCCCGGATCGGGACGAACAGCGACAAGCCAAGACCATCGGCGAGTGAATAGTCTTTGCTGGAAGGCTTGGCATGACGAACGGCGGTATCGGTGAGTGGCACGATGAATCTCCCATTGCTTGGAGCAACGAGATACCTCTTGTGAGGAGGTACACCAACAAACAATCCGGCATTCGCGATGTACTATTTAACGTACTGGAAATGCTTGGCTGCTGGTGGATTCCGATGGAACGCTATAAACGAAAAAAGCGGCCAAAGGCCGCTATTTCCGGTGCTTCCAGGCGTTCAGTGGGCCTTAGTGGAAGCAAATATGGCGCAGCGGACGGGACTCGAACCCGCGACCCCCGGCGTGACAGGCCGGTATTCTAACCGGTAACACTTTGGAGCGAATGGTGGGTGATGACGGGATCGAACCGCCGACATTCTGCTTGTAAGGCAGACGCTCTCCCAGCTGAGCTAATCACCCTTCGCTTTCGGTGTGGCGCGCATTCTACGGAGCGTCCTCAAAGCTGGCAAGCACTTTTTAATTTAATTTTTTCAGGCCTTCCAAAGGCTTAGCGAAGGGTTGGCCTATGGCGCCGCGAAGAGAATAATGCCCCCCTTTGTATAAAGGAGAGACTCACCCCATGTGGTTCAAAAACCTGCTTATCTATCGCCTGACCCAAGATCTGCCTTTTGATGCCGAGGCGTTGGAAACTGCACTGGCCAGCAAACTGGCGCGTCCATGTGCAAGCCAGGAGTTGACCACTTACGGTTTCGTCGCGCCGTTCGGTAAAGGCGAAGACGCACCTCTGGTGCACATCAGCCAGGATTTCCTGCTGATCGCCGCACGCAAGGAAGAACGCATCCTGCCAGGCAGCGTCGTACGCGATGCCCTGAAAGAAAAGGTCGAAGAGATCGAAGCCGAACAAATGCGCAAGGTCTATAAAAAGGAACGGGACCAGCTCAAGGATGAAATCATCCAGGCGTTTCTGCCTCGCGCGTTCATTCGTCGCTCGTCCACCTTCGCTGCCATCGCACCGAAACAGGGTCTGATCCTGGTCAACTCCGCCAGCCCGAAACGCGCCGAAGACCTGCTCTCCACCCTGCGCGAAGTCCTCGGCTCGCTGCCGGTGCGCCCACTGACCGTGAAAACCGCACCCACCGCCATCATGACCGACTGGGTCAAGACTCAGAAAGCCGCCGACGATTTCTTCGTGCTGGATGAATGCGAGCTGCGCGACACTCACGAAGATGGCGGCATTGTGCGTTGCAAGCGTCAGGACCTGACCAGCGACGAAATCCAGTTGCACTTGAACACCGGCAAGGTGGTGACCCAACTGTCGCTGGCCTGGCAGGACAAGCTGTCTTTCGTGCTCGACGACAAAATGGTGGTCAAGCGCCTGAAATTCGAAGACTTGCTGCAGGATCAGGCGGAACAGGACGGCGGCGACGAGGCCCTCGGCCAACTGGACGCCAGCTTCACGCTGATGATGTTGACGTTTGGCGAGTTCCTGCCGGCGCTGGTAGAAGCGTTGGGTGGTGAAGAGATGCCTCAGGGGATCTGACAGCCCAATGATTACCCTTGTGGGAGCGAGCCTGCTCGCGATGGCAGAGTGACAGTTACCGACAGGTTGTCTGATACTCCGCTATCGCGAGCAGGCTCGCTCCCACAGTGTTTTTGTGGTGCTACTTAATAATAAGGATCAGGTCATGCGCGCACTGGCTGCATTGAGTCGTTTTGTCGGCAATACCTTCGCTTACTGGGTGCTGTTTTTTGCCGTGCTGGCATTCTTGCTACCGCAATGGTTCGTCGACCTGAAAGTCGCCATCGTCCCCTTGCTGGGGCTGGTGATGTTCGGCATGGGCCTGGCGCTCAAGCTGGAGGACTTTGCCGAAGTGGGCCGTCATCCAGGGCGGGTGGTCCTGGGGGTGATTGCACAATTTGTCATCATGCCTGGCGTGGCGTGGCTGCTCTGCCAAGTATTCAGCCTGCCACCGGAGATTGCCGTCGGGGTGATTCTGGTGGGTTGCTGTCCGAGCGGCACCTCCTCCAATGTCATGACCTGGTTGGCCCGCGGCGACCTGGCTTTGGCCGTGTCGCTTTCGGCCATCACCACCCTGCTCGCGCCTTTGCTGACCCCGGCGCTGATCTGGCTGCTGGCTTCCGCCTGGTTGCCGGTGTCGTTCTCGGCGCTTTTCTGGTCGATCCTGCAGATCGTACTGCTGCCTATCGTGCTGGGCATCGTTGCTCAACGCCTGCTGGGAGAGCGGGTTCGTCACGCGGTGGAAGTGCTGCCGCTGATCTCGGTAGTGAGCATCGTGATCATTGTGGCGGCGGTAGTGGCGGCCAGTCAGGCGAAGATCGCCGAGTCCGGCCTGCTGATCATGGCGATCGTTATGCTGCATAACAGCTTCGGTTACCTGTTGGGTTACTTCACCGCTCGCCTGTTCGGGTTGCCACTGGCCCAGCGCAAGACCTTGTCGCTGGAGGTAGGCATGCAAAACTCCGGTCTGGGCGCAGCCCTGGCCAGTGCGCATTTCTCGCCGCTGGCGGCGGTGCCCAGCGCGCTGTTCAGCGTCTGGCACAATATCTCCGGGGCGCTGCTCTCGACGTATTTCCGCCGTATGAGCGAAAAGCAGGACCGTGAACTGCTCGCCCGCCAAGCGGCGGACTGAAAGACAGACTTGATCGAGTGGTCAATAATGGGCAATCTATATGCCCATCGCGGGGACGACCCCGCCACTCGATCGACCTAAATCCGGGGACGACCCCATCCATCGATGGAGGTGTGTGATGTCCTGGATCATTCTGTTTTTTGCCGGCCTGTTCGAAGTCGGTTGGGCTGTCGGCCTGAAGTACACCGACGGTTTCAGCCGCCCGCTCCCTACCGTATTGACCGTTGCGGCCATGGCTATCAGCCTTGGCCTGCTGGGCCTTGCGATGAAGGAGTTGCCCCTGGGCACGGCCTATGCTATCTGGACCGGTGTCGGTGCCGTGGGCACGGTGATTGCCGGAATCATTCTGTTTGGTGAATCCATGGCGCTGGTTCGGCTGGCCAGTGTGGCGTTGATCGTTGCCGGGTTGATCGGACTTAAGGCCAGCGCCTGAGCTCACCTGCAGGAACAATCTCTGTAGACATCTAGGCTTGTAGGGCTAGACCTGTGGGAGCAAGGCTTGCCCGCGAGGCGGTCTCAAGGACGCTATCGCGAGCAAGCTTTGCTCTCACATACCAACTTTCACAAGGCGTCTCTCGTTATCTGACAGCCCCGCGCAACTCCCCCACCAACGCCTGCAACTTCGCCGGTTCCGCCACCTCAACGGCGACCGCCGGCCCCGCCACCAACGTCACCCGCGACCACAACCGGCGAAACAGCCCCTTGTTCGGGTCACGACTGAAGAAACTGCCCCACAATCCCTGCAACGCCAGGGGAATCACCGGCACGGGGGTTTCCTGAAGAATGCGCGTCAGTCCGCCCTTGAACTCATTGATCTCACCATCGGCCGTCAATTTTCCTTCGGGGAAGATACACACCAACTCGCCGTTCTGCAGGTATTGAGCGATGCGCGTAAAGGCGCTTTCGTAGATATGAATGTCTTCCTGGCGCCCGGCAATCGGAATCGTCCCGGCGGTGCGAAAGATGAAATTGAGCACTGGCAGGTTGTAGATCTTGTAGTACATCACGAAGCGAATCGGCCGACGCACCGCGCCACCGATCAGCAACGCGTCAACGAAGGACACGTGATTGCAGACCAGCAGTGCGGCGCCTTCATCGGGAATCGCATCCAGGTTGCGATGTTCCACGCGGTACATGGAATGGCTCAGCAGCCAGATCATGAAACGCATGCTGAACTCAGGGACGATTTTGAAGATGTAGGTGTTCACGCCAATGTTCAGCAGTGACACCACCAGGAACAGCTGGGGAATCGACAGTTCCAGCAAGCCCAGCAGGACAATGGAGACAATCGCCGAGACCACCATGAACAGCGCGTTGAGAATGTTGTTGGCGGCGATGACCCGCGCCCGCTCATTCTCGGCGGTGCGCGACTGGATCAGTGCGTACAGCGGCACGATGTAGAAACCACCAAAGACACCGAGCCCGAGGATGTCGATCAGCACCAGCCAGGCGTGGCCGAAACCGAGCACTTCGAGCCAGCCGTAGCCCTCGGCGCTGCCAGGAATTCCGCCGGAATGCCACCACAACAGCAGCCCGAATACGGTCAGGCCGAACGAGCCGAAGGGAACCAGGCCGATCTCGACTTTACGCCCGGACAGCTTCTCGCACAGCATCGAACCCACGGCGATCCCCACCGAGAACACCGTCAGGATCAAGGTCACCACGGTTTCATCACCGTGCATCCAGTCCTTGGCGTAGGCCGGGATCTGTGTCAGATAAATCGCCCCGACAAACCAGAACCACGAGTTGCCGACAATGGAGCGGGACACCGCAGGGGTTTGTCCCAGGCCCAGTTTAAGCGTGGCCCAGGACTGGCTGAAAATGTTCCAGTTCAGGCGCATCTGCGGTGAAGCTGCCGCCGCCCGCGGAATGCCGCGACTCGCCAGGTAACCGGCTACGGCGATAACGATAATCGACGTTGCCACGACCGGCGCGTAATGCGCCGAGGACATCATGATCCCAGCGCCGATAGTGCCCAAGAGGATCGCCAGGAATGTGCCCATCTCCACCAGGCCATTGCCGCCGACCAGTTCGTCCTCGCGCAGCGCTTGCGGCAGGATCGAATATTTCACCGGCCCGAACAGCGCCGACTGGGTACCCATGGCGAACAGCGCCGCCAGCATCAACCACAAGTGATCGAACAGGAAACCCACCGCGCCGATCGCCATGATGGCGATTTCGCCGAATTTGATCAGACGAATCAACGCATCCTTGGCGAATTTTTCCCCGAACTGCCCTGCCAGTGCCGAGAACAAGAAGAACGGCAAGATAAACAGCAGCGCACACAGATTGACCCAGATCGAGCGGTCGCCCTCGATGGTCAGCCGATAGAGAATCGCCAGGATCAACGACTGCTTGAACACGTTGTCGTTGAACGCGCCAAGGGACTGTGTGATGAAAAACGGCAGGAAACGCCGCGTGCGGAGCAAGGTGAACTGCGAGGGGTGACTCATCTTCCATGTTCCTGAGTGGCGTGGTCGCTTATTGGAATGAGGTTTTTCGATCCAGGCCACACATTACCTGTCTTTAACGATTATTTCGCCAGCCCCGCAATGCATGGCGACACGAACAGCTCACCGTGCCAGGCGCCGAGCACCGTGCGGCGGCCGACGATCAGCCACATCACCGCCAGCATCGCCACCAGTACACAACCGAACACAGTAAAAAAACCCAGGCTCAGCAAGCTCGCCAGCTTCAGCGTTGCCAGCGCATACACGCCCAAGGGGAAGGTAAAGCCCCACCACCCGAGGTTGAACGGGATGCCAGTGCGCAAATAGCGTGCGGTGATCAGCAGCGCCATCAGCATCCACCAGAACCCGAAGCCCCACAGGGTGATACCGGCCACCACGCCCACGCCGGCGGCGACTTCACCTAAGCCCGGCAAGCCATTGGCGGCAAAAATCAGCGGCGCATCGCCTCCCAGCAACAACATGCCCAGAGCACCGGTCCCGATCGGGCCGAGGGCCAGCCAGCTCGAGGCGGCCATGTTTTCGTGGGGTAGTTTGTGCAGGGCCATGCGCAGCAGCAGAATCGTCAGGATGCTGAACGCTACGGGTAGGGAAAATGCCCAGAGGATGTAGCTGGTGACCAGCATCACCAGTTGCGAATGAGCGTCTGCCAAGTGCGGTGCCAACAACCCGCCACTGGCGGCGGCGACTTCAGCGGCCACCACGGGCAATAGCCACACGGCGGTCATCTGATCGATCCGGTGTTCCTGGCGGGTGAACATCAAAAACGGAATCAGCACGCCGCAGGCCAAGGACATCGCCACGTCGATCCACCACAACGTTTCCGCCAGCGGCACCACGCCCTCGCCCCACCGTGGCAAACCGAATACCAACAAGCCATTGATGAGGGTCGCCAGCCCCATGGGGATGGTGCCGAAGAACATCGAAACCGTTGAATGACCGAAAATCCGCCGGGCCTCGTCGAAGAACAGCACCCAACGGGCGGTGTACAGCCCCGTGAACAACATGAACAACAGGACATTGAACAACCATAACCCTTCGGCCAGGAGGTGCAGGCCTGGGACATCCCCCGGCCATTGCGCCAGGGCCAGGGCCAATACGCCGGTGCCCATGACGACAGCAAACCAGTTAGGCGTGAACTGGCGAATGGCTTCCAATGGCCTGGGCAAATGACTGAGTGGGCGCAAACGGTTGGTTGCAGCACAGCATGGCATGGCGAACTCCTGCTCTGGGACGAGATAGAGCCATGCTAGATTCAAATCGAATATCTATATAACGGGTAATTTCTCTATATATTATCGATTATGCAAATATCGATCAGACGCTGCCCTCGGTCTCGATCACCAGAATTCGCGCTTCTCCCAATGGCTTGGCCAGATGTTCGGTGCCCACCGATGCATAGAAAATATCCCCCGCGCTCAGCAAGGTATCCTTTTCGATACCGTCTTCCCGATAGCACATCTGCACTTGCCCATCGAGCACCACGAAGACTTCCTGACCTTCATTGATGTGCCATTTGTAGGGCTGATCGGTCCAGTGCAGGCGCGTGGTAATGCCGTTCATGTTGGCGATATCCAACGCCGCCCAGGCGCGATCGCCAGTGAAGGATTTACTGCGGATGATGTTCAACTCAGATCGCCCCAAAGAAAACACATAGGCGCCAATGTTAACCCAAACCAGGCGCTGTTCGCGCCTGACGCGACAGCCCCAGCAAGGCAACGATCAACAGCACAATCAACACCGCCCCATAGCCATCGGTGGTCGGGATCAGCCCGTACACACGGGTCAGGCTCCCCGCCAACAGTGACGGCAGGCTGAACGCCAGGTAACTGAGGACATAAAACGCCGACATCAACCCGGCCCGCTCATGGGGCAAGGCCAACGGCATGATGCTGCGCAATGCTCCCAGAAAGCCCGCGCCGAAACCGCTGCCAGTGACCAGCGTGCCGACGAAGAACAATGGCAAGCTAGCAGCGTGCACTGCGAGCAATACCAGCGCCAGACCGACCATCAACAGGCTGGCGGCCAGGCGCAGCATTTTGTCGGCCACCTGGTTGCGCAGCGTGTAGATACTCAACGCTCCGGTGAGCGTCAGCACCGCCACCAGCGCGCCGCCAATCAAATTGGAGGTGGTTCCGGTTGCGACCCGCACCAATGACGGCGCCAGTGACAAGTAGAAGCCGCCCACCGCCCAGGCCACCAGGTTCAAGGGCAGTATCAGCCACAAGGCGCGCCGTGCCTGGATCGGCACATGCAAGGTGGGGCGCAAAGATCGCCAGGCACCCGGTTGCGGGCTGACGCTCTCGGCCAGAAACCAGAGGTAAATGGCCTGGATCAGGAACAATCCCAGCAGAATCCAGTACGTCAGTTGCAGGGGCAACGGCGCGAACTCGGCCAACATGCCACAGCCAAATGCTCCGCAAGCCATGCCCAGCAAGGGCGCGACGCTGGTGATCAGCGGACCTTGCCGACGATCGAAGTCCAGCAAGGCAGCGCCAAGCACACTGGTGGCCATGCCCGTCGCGAAGCCCTGAATCAACCGTGCACCGATCAACCAGGCGATACTGTCGGCGTTGATAAACAGCAGCATTGCCAGCATGTTGAGCAACAGCGCTACGAAAATCACCGGTTTGCGTCCCAGATAATCCGACAACGAACCCACGGTCAGCAACGCCGCTAGCAGACTGAACGCGTAGACACCGAAAATCAGCGTCAGGACCCCAGGGGAAAATTGCATCTGTTCCTGGTAGAGGTGATACAGAGGGGTTGGCGCGCTGGACGCTGCGAGGAAACCGAGCAGGGTGATCGCCAGGAATATCAGACTGGCACGGGTCGAAGCTGGACGGAACATGGGCACACTCCACAAGGCGATCCACAAAAGCTAATTTTTTGCTTTTGCGGAGTGTGCTATCGACGCGCGCTTAAAGCAAATTCTTTGTGTTAAGGTCCGATCCATGGCTATTAAAGAAGGTTTACGTCCCGGCGGCAGAAGCGCCCGGGTACAAGAGTCGATTCATTCGGCGGTTCGCAGCCTGCTCCAGGAGCAGGACCGCGCCACCCTGACCGTGCCGCAAATCGCGGCCCGCGCAGGCGTAACCCCCTCCACCATTTACCGGCGTTGGGGCGACCTGCCGGCATTGCTGGGCGACGTCGCGATTGCCCGCATGCGCCCGGACTGCGCACCGCTGGACACCGGCAGCCTGCGCGGGGATCTTCGCGCCTGGGCCGAACAGTACCTGGACGAAATGAGCTCCGAGCCCGGTCGCAACATGATGCGCGACATCCAGGCCTGCGCCACGCCGGGCTATTGCGTGGGAATCATCAGCGGCCAGTTGCAGACCATCCTGGATCGCTATCCCGACGAGCCAAACCCCGGGGTCGAGCGACTGATCAATGTGGTGGTCGCGCCGACGGTGTTTCGCATCCTCTTTGCCACCGCGCCGTTGGCGGTTGAGGAGTTGTATCGGTTGGTGGATATCGCGTTGGCCCAGTAATACCGCCATCGCGAGCAGGCTCGCTCCCACATTTGAGCAGTTGTGAATACAAAATCCATCTTCGCCGAAGATCCAGTGTGGGCGCGAGCCTGCTCGCGATGAGGCCGACCAGCACACCCCATGCCCCATTGCTGAGCGCAACCGGCGATACCTCGACACGCCTCGACCTTGGTCGACACTGACGAACCCGAGCGGGCATGCGAGACTGTTCTGCCGGGCACTGCCCCCGGGATCTTTCGTTCAGGAGCTTCCATGTCGTTGTCCAGCGGGCTGATTGCCGTTGTTGCCCTGGCCTATATGGCCATCCTGTTCGCCATCGCCTTCTACGGCGACCGGCGCAGCACACCGTTGCCCCCTCGGGTGCGGGCGTGGGTCTACAGCCTGTCGCTGGCGGTCTATTGCACCAGCTGGACATTTTTTGGCGCGGTGGGCCAGGCTGCCGAACAACTCTGGTCATTCCTGCCGATTTACCTCGGGCCGATCCTGTTGCTGGTGCTGGCCCCGTGGGTCTTGCAGAAAATGGTGATGATCAGCAAGCAGGAAAACATCACCTCCATCGCTGACTTCATCGCCGCCCGCTATGGCAAATCCCAGTCCCTGGCGATTGTGATTGCCCTGATCTGCCTGGTGGGTGTGTTGCCGTACATTGCCTTGCAGCTCAAGGGCATCGTGCTCGGGGTGAACCTGCTCATCGGCGCCGGGGCCGACACCACGGGCACCCGCGCCCAGGACACGGCGCTGATCGTTTCACTGATCCTCGCGCTGTTCACCATCGTGTTCGGCACCCGCAACCTGGACGCCACCGAGCACCACCGAGGCATGGTATTGGCCATTGCCTTTGAATCGCTGGTCAAGCTGTTCGCCTTCCTTGCCGTTGGCGCCTTTGTCACGTACGGGCTCTACGACGGATTCGACGATCTGTTCAACCAGGCGATGCTCGCGCCGCGGCTGGAACAATACTGGAAAGAAACCATCAACTGGCCGTCCATGGTGGTGCAGACCGGGGTGGCGATGATGGCGATCATCTGCTTGCCGCGGCAGTTTCACGTGACCGTGGTCGAGAACATCGAGCCCCAGGACCTGCGCCTGGCCAAGTGGGTGTTCCCCGCCTACTTGGCCCTGGCGGCGTTGTTCGTGGTGCCCATCGCCCTCGCCGGGCAAATGATGCTGCCCGACTCGGTGCTGCCGGATTCATTCGTCATCAGCCTGCCGTTGGCCCAGGCCCACCCGGCGCTGGCGGTGCTTGCGTTCATTGGCGGCGCTTCGGCAGCCACCGGCATGGTCATCGTGGCGAGTGTCGCGCTCTCCACCATGGTGTCCAACGACATGCTGCTGCCCTGGCTGTTGCGCCGCAACAACGCCGAGCGGCCCTTTGAAGTGTTTCGCCAGTGGATGCTGTCGGTTCGCCGGGTGAGCATTGTGGTGATCCTGCTGCTGGCCTATGTCAGCTACCGCCTGCTGGGGTCGACGGCGAGCCTGGCGACCATCGGCCAGATCGCCTTCGCCGCCGTGACCCAACTGGCGCCTGCCATGCTCGGCGCGCTGTACTGGAAACAGGCCAACCGTCGCGGGGTGTTCGCCGGCCTCGCCATGGGGATTTTCCTGTGGTTCTACACCTTGGTGTTGCCGATCGCGGCCCACAGCCTGGGCTGGTCGCTGAACAGTTTCCCGGGGCTTGCGTGGCTGCATGGCAACCCCTTGAACCTGCCGATTTCACCGCTGACCCAAGGGGTCGTGTTATCCCTGGCCGGTAACTTCACCCTGTTTGCCTGGATCTCCGTGCTGTCGCGCACCCGCGTGTCGGAACACTGGCAGGCCGGACGCTTCATCGGCCAGGAAATCAGCGCCCGCCCCAACCCCCGCTCGATGCTGGCGGTGCACATAGATGACCTGTTGCAACTGGCCGCGCGCTTCGTTGGCGAAGAACGGGCGCGCCAGAGTTTCATTCGCTTTGCCTACCGCCAGGGCAAAGGCTTCAACCCGAACCAGAATGCCGACAGCGAATGGATCGCCCACACCGAACGGCTCCTGGCGGGCGTGCTGGGGGCTTCGTCGACGCGCGCAGTAGTAAAAGCCGCGATTGAAGGTCGGGAGATGCAGTTGGAGGATGTGGTCCGAATCGCGGATGAAGCCTCGGAAGTGCTGCAATTCAACCGTGCACTGCTGCAAGGTGCCATCGAAAACATCACCCAAGGCATCAGCGTGGTCGATCAGTCCCTCAGGCTGGTGGCCTGGAACCGCCGATACCTGGAGCTGTTCAACTATCCGGACGGTTTGATCAGTGTGGGTCGGCCCATCGCCGACATCATCCGCTACAACGCCGAGCGCGGCCTTTGTGGCCCGGGCGAAGCAGAGGTCCATGTCGCTCGACGCCTGCACTGGATGCGCCAGGGCCGTGCACACACCTCTGAACGGCTGTTTCCCAATGGCCGGGTGATCGAGCTGATCGGCAACCCCATGCCCGGCGGCGGTTTTGTCATGAGTTTTACCGACATCACCGCTTTCCGCGAAGCCGAACAGGCCCTGACGGAAGCCAATGAAGGATTGGAACAACGGGTGGCGGAACGCACCCGGGAACTGTCGCAACTGAACATGGCCCTGACCGAAGCCAAAGGCACCGCCGAGTCGGCCTACCAATCCAAGACCCGGTTCCTGGCAGCAGTCAGTCATGACCTGATGCAGCCGCTCAACGCCGCACGCCTGTTCTCGGCAGCGCTGTCCCATCAGCACGACGCCTTGCCGAGCGAGGCCCGGCAACTGGTGCACCACCTGGACAGTTCGCTGCGCTCGGCCGAAGACCTGATCACCGATCTGCTGGACATTTCCCGCCTGGAAAACGGCAAGATCAACCCTGACCGCAATCCATTTGCCCTCAACGAACTGTTCGATACCCTGGGCGCCGAGTTCAAGGTACTGGCCCAGGAACAAGGCCTCAAATTCCGGGTCCGGGGCTCACGACTACGGGTCGACAGCGACATCAAGTTGCTACGTCGTGTGTTGCAGAACTTCCTCACCAATGCCTTCCGCTATGCCAAAGGCCCGGTACTGCTGGGCGTTCGCCGTCGCAATGGCGAATTGTGCCTGGAGGTGTGGGATCGCGGCCCAGGCATCGCCGAAGACAAACTGCAGGTCATTTTCGAAGAGTTCAAACGTCTCGACAGCCATCAGACCCGTGCGGAAAAAGGCCTGGGCCTGGGCCTGGCGATCGCCGACGGGCTGTGCCGCGTGCTGGGTCACACCTTGCGGGTGCGTTCCTGGCCGGGGCGCGGCAGTGTCTTCAGCGTCAGCGTACCGCTGGCCCAGGCGCAGACTGCCTTGCCCAAACCCGCTGCCGAACTCAACGGTCATTTACCAAAAGGCGCCCAGGTGCTGTGTGTCGATAACGAAGACAGCATTCTGATCGGCATGAACAGCCTGCTCACTCGCTGGGGCTGCCAGGTGTGGACGGCGCGCAACCGCCAGGAGTGCGAGCGTTTGCTCAGCGAGGGAAGCCGGCCACAACTGGCCCTGGTGGATTTTCACCTGGACAATGGAGAAACCGGAACCGAGCTCATGGCCTGGTTACGCAGCCGTATGGGTGAACCTATACCAGGCGTGGTGATCAGCGCCGATGGCCGCCCCGAGACGGTGGCGCAGGTGCATGCGGCGGGTCTGGACTACTTGGCCAAACCAGTGAAACCGGCCGCATTGAGGGCGTTGTTGAGTCGGCACTTGCCGTTGTAGAGAATCGATTTCCCACTGTCAGGCACACACTGCCGGGCATTAAGCCCAGGCTTTTACATCAAGCCTGGGTTTTTTCGGTCTCTTCAGGCAGTTCGGGCAGTCCATCGACATCGGTCATTGCCCGTTCGAGCAGTTCGGCTGGCAGGCTTTTGCTGGCCCGGGCACCGAGCAATTTGAGTTGTTCGCTGCGGCTGATCAGGTTGCCGCGCCCTTCTGTGAGTTTGTTGCGCGCAGCACTGTAGGCTTTGTCCAGTTGCTGCAAACGGCTGCCTATTTCGTCCAGGTCCTGAATGAACAGTACGAACTTGTCGTACAGCCACCCTGCCCGCTCGGCGATTTCCCGGGCGTTCTGACTCTGGCGCTCCTGTTTCCACAAACTGTCGATCACCCGCAACGTCGCCAATAGCGTCGTCGGGCTGACGATCACGATGTTGCGGTCGAAGGCTTCCTGGAACAGGTTCGGTTCGGCTTGCAGCGCGGCAGAAAATGCGGCCTCGATCGGTACGAACAACAACACGAAATCCAGGCTGTGCAAACCATCCAGGCGCTTGTAATCCTTGCCGGCCAGACCTTTGACGTGGGCCCGCAAAGACACCACGTGCTGCTTGAGAGCGAGTTGGCCGATGCTGTCGTCCTCGGCGGCCACGTATTGTTGATAGGCCGTAAGACTGACCTTGGAATCCACCACCACCTGCTTGTCGCCGGGCAGGTAAATCAGCACGTCCGGCTGGAACCGTTCGCCGTCCGGGCCCTTGAGGCTGACCTGGGTCTGATACTCGCGGCCCTTCTCCAGGCCGGCGTGCTCAAGCACCCGCTCCAGAATCAGTTCACCCCAGTTACCCTGGGTCTTCTGGCCTTTGAGGGCACGGGTCAGATTGGTCGCTTCATCGCTCAGGCGCAGGTTCAGCTGTTGCAGCCGTTCCAACTCCTTGCCCAGGGAGAAGCGTTCCCGCGCCTCGGCTTGATAGCTTTCCTCGACACGTTTTTCAAAGGATTGGATGCGCTCCTTCAGCGGGTCGAGCAACTGCCCCAAGCGCTGCTGACTGGTTTCCGCGAAGCGTTGCTCACGTTCATCGAAGATTTTTCCTGCCAGCTCGGCGAACTGTGCCCGCAACTCGTCTCGCGAACCTTGCAGGTCGTCCAGACGTTGCTGATGACTTTCCTGTTGCTCACGCAGTTCGGCATGCAACGAAGCCGCCTGGGCATCGAGACGCCGCAGTTCCGCTTCTTTTCCGGCACGCTCCAAGTTCCAGGCGTGGGCTGCGTCTCGGGCATTGTCGCGTTCGATCTGCAACAACTCGACTTCGCGACAAGCGGCGGCAAGCTCGGCTTGCCGGGCGGCGTTGGCCTGGCCCAGGTCGCTGATTTCATCGCGGCACGCATCGAGCTGGGCGTTCAAGCCGTCGTGGGCCATGTGGGCGGTGGCCAGACGCTCCTCCATTAACGCGAGTTCGGTTTGCGCGGCGCTGGCCTGGCGTTGCAGGTGCCAGGCCAGGGCGAGCAACGGCACCGCAGCACCCGCCAGGCCAAACAACAGGCTGGTCAAATCCATAGCCATGACAATTCCCGCCGATGAAATAAAGCCCGCAGGTTAACCAAGCGGCCAGGGGATGCCCAGCTCAGTCTTCGATTTCACCCAGCGCCTGGCGCGCACGATGATCCCCGGCCCTGGCAGCCTGACGCAGCAGATCCTGGCCGATACGGCGATCGCGCGCGTTCCCGCATTCACGGCACATCAGCTGACCGAGGCGACTTTGCGCAGCTACCACGCCTTCCCGGGCTGGTTGCTTGAGTAAACGGCCGGCCAAGTGTTTGACACTGGTGTTTTCCCCAAGGCGCGGGCTGTCGAGCAGCCATTCGGCCACGCGCATCGAAATGCGTTTGGGTGGGGTAACACCGGCGGGTGTGGAGGTAACAGGATTTGATACTGAGCGAAACTTCATAAAGCACTGTGGGACAGATCAGGAAGGCGCGCCACTCTACTCCTTTTTTCGCACGGGTAAAGTCGAAAAAATCCGGCACGCCCGTGCTAGAGCAAGCGCTTGGGACAATCCACAGAAGCTGTGGATAACTCAGTGGACAACCCCCCCTGAAGTCGCCGTAAGCCCTGTGGAACGGGGCCTGCGCTCAAACTGACGATTTTTTCACCAGTAAAAAAAAGCGATGTTTTTCATTGACTTAAATTTTGGATACAGGCACCCACCCCAGATTGTTTCCACATGACAATACGGTGACAACCACCGCATCGAGTGTGCACAAGTAACACGTGAAATGGTTATATGGTTGCGCCGTTTTGGCTCATTTGCGCGGTAAAACCTGGGGATAACCTGACGACGTGCGGGCCGTTGTCCGTCGGCTAAGCGCAAAACCATTGATCGGTTCCTGTGCTATGGCCGATCACCTATGGGCAAACAAACGATCAGTCGGCGACCAGGCAGGATCTTTTTTTCCCATCGTCCTTCCCTTCGACCACTCGATCCGTTACTATCCGCGGCGTTAGTACCAAGCTGAAAGTCAATTCCGGGTCGAATACATCTCCACGGTCAGCCTTCTTCAAGAGAAGCCTCACCGACAAAAAGAGACCGACCCCCTCGATGGTTTCCAGGTAATTCTTGCGTCAACACTGCCTTTGATCGATTGCAAAGGATGTTGCCAGACTCGTTACTCTGACCGAACCAGCCTGCAAAATTGATCAGGATCTTCACCCCGGGCCCAGAACCTTTGCCCTTGATGTGTTGCCTGCCCTCCTAAGTACCTACCTGCCAGCCCAAGCGCGCACTTTATATAGCGCTCAAACTGGCTGCTTTGTTCCAGTCGGGTTCTTCGTTCGACCAATGGTGGTCGACGTTACTGGAACGTTTTAACGTTGCACGGTTCTTAACCGTGTCATTTGTAGGAACACCCATAACATGTCGACTCAAATCCATACACAGGATGCCATCCGCACCCTAACCAACGCTTTTGCCCCAATGAACTGCCTGATCATGGCCGCTCGCAAAGGCTGCTTCAGCTTCACGCTGGTCAACGAACATGGCATCGCCCGTCACAGCGAACGCCTGTACCCCGATCAGTACTCCAGCGCAGAACCGCTGCAGGCCGTGATCGAGCGTACCCGTCAGGCACTGGTTGCCTGATACGCCGCAAAGGCTGAAACCCTAAGGCCCCGCCCCAAAAGCGGGGTTTTTTATTGCCCAGAATTTCTCGATAAAGCGCAACGGCTTAAGCACCGGGGGATATAACGGTTATAACCGTTCGGCGAAGATGTTTTAAAAACAGTCCTTTACAGCGGGAATATGACACTACACTTCAAGTCAAGCGGCATGATCCGCTTCCGGCGGAGCCTGAACCGAACCACTGCTGCCAAGCCCACACCCATTTCAGGCTCTGCCCCTTTCACGTTTCGAGGGTTTTATGGGTATCGCTGCCAGCGAACTGTGTCGATATGTGATCCGCCCGACGCTCCTGTACCTGGAGCGCCACAGTGCAACGGCGGAATCCTTGTTGCTGGGGATTGCCGCCAGCCAGTCCGCCCTGGGATCAGCCCTGCATGACCGTCGCGGGCACGGCCTGTACCGCATTCCCGAACCCCGCCACCGGGCGCTCTGGGACCATTACCTGGCTCTGGATCCGGAACGAGCCAGCCTGGTTCGGGGCCTGGCCAGCCAGCACGCCTTTCTCAGCGGCCCGCACCTGGAATTGACCGTCAATCTGCGTTACGCCACCGCCATTGCCTGGCTTTTGGTGGAGGAACAGAACCTCGCGCTTCCTGACGCCGATGACCTGTTAGGCATGGCTCGGATCTGGCGCCAGACATTTCACCCTCAAGGGCGCCTGCGGGATTTCACCTGCGCCTGGCAAAGTTGTGTTTCGCCGCTGAATCAGGTCGCCTGCTAAGGTCAGATCTGGAAAGTTCCTACAACAGCCGCGAATTTGGTCTGATTGTCCTACAAAACCGCTCTAAATCAAGCCATACAGCCTATAGCGCTTAAACGAAAATGTTGGTAATTTTCGCCCCGGTGATCACCTGGAGTTCTAACAATGAAAAAAATGATGCTCAAAACCACCCTTGGCCTTGCCGTTACCTTGGCATCCACGCAGATTTTCGCCAGTGGCTTTGCCTTGAACGAACAAAGCATCAGTGGCATGGGCACCGGTTTCGCTGGGCGTTCTTCCTCTGCCGATGATGCAAGCACTGTGTTTGGCAACCCGGCCGGCATGTCGCGCCTCAAGCGCCAGCAAGTTACGGGCGGTATGGCCGCTATCGACGCGTCCACCGACATCAACGACGCCAGCGGTAGCCAATCGGGCACCAACAAGGGCGACATGGTGCCGTTCACTGCCGTTCCGATGGGCTATTACGTCAAGCCTATCGATGATCAATGGGCGTTCGGCCTGGGTGTATACGCACCGTTCGGCCTGATCACCGATTACGAAAGCAGCTTCCAGGGTCGCAACTTCGGCAGCAAGAGCGAAGTGAAAGTCGTCGCCTTCCAGCCCACCGTCAGCTACGCCTTCAACGACAAGGTGTCGATCGGTTTCGGCCCGACCATCAACCACATTTCCGGCGCACTGGAATCGACCCTGACCACGCCGCTTTCACCGAACGATGGCGAAGTGAAGATCAAGGGCGACGACATTGGCTATGGCTACAATATCGGCGTGCTGGTCCAGGCGACCGACACCACTCGTGTTGGCCTGACCTACCACTCCAAGGTCAAGTACAAGCTTGAAGGCCACACCAAGGTAAGCCCGGGTGCCGGCACTCCCGCCGGGTTCCTGAGCGGGGCGCGTTATGACGCTTCGCTGGACATCACGACACCTGAATCGGTGGACTTTTCGGTCACCCAGCAGCTCAACGATGCCTGGACCCTTTATGCCGGCAGCACCTGGACTCGCTGGAGCCGCTTGAAAGAAATCACCGTGGACAACGAAGGCGTCACGCCTGCAAACGGTGGTGCACTGGCCCCTGCGTTCCTTGGCACCATTACCGAGGAACAGAACTGGCATGACACCTGGGCCTACGCCATCGGTACGTCCTACCAGTTGAACAAACAGTGGGTGCTGCGTACCGGCCTGACCTTCGACCAGTCACCTACCAACAACATCGACCGCTCGCCACGCATCCCTACCGGCGACCGGACCATCTTCAGCCTGGGTGCAGGTTGGAGCCCGACCGAAGACCTGACCATCGACGTGGCGTATTCCTATCTCAAGGAAGAGAAAGTCAGCGTCAATCACAGCAACGCTCTGGGCCAGTCCTACAACGCTGAATACGAAAACAGCGCAAACGGCTTCGGTGTCGGTGCAACCTACCGCTTCTGATGATTCACGGCGAGCCTGAATCCCTCGCCATCTGAAGCGAAAAAAGCCCCGCGCTCTGCAAAGAGGCGGGGCTTTTTCGTGACTGGCGATCAGGGTCGGGACGCGACGGCCGCTTCTACCGCCTTGATGAATTCAGGGTCGTCGGGCTTGGTCCGACTGGAGAAACTGGCGACGACTTTACCCTGGCGGTCCACGACATACTTATAGAAATTCCATTTCGGTGCCCCGGACTGTTCGGCCAGATGCCTGAACAACGGGATGGCGTCCGCACCACGTACCGGTTGGGGCTCGGTCATGGTGAAGGTCACGCCATAATTGACGTAGCAGACCTTGGCCGTCTCTTCGCCGTCCTTGGATTCCTGTTTGAAGTCATTGGACGGTACCCCCAGCACTTGCAGACCGTCACCTTTATAGCGCTGGTTAAGTGCCTCCAGACCTTTGAACTGCGGGGCGAAACCGCAGAAGCTGGCAGTGTTGACCACCACCAGCGGCTGGCCGGCGAAACGCTGGCACAGATCGATGTTTTCCTTGGCCCGCAACTTGGGCAGCGAGCCCTCCAGTATGGGTGGGCAGTCAGCGGCCCATGCGTGCCCGGTCAAAGCCAGCAGCAGAGCGGGTACAGCAAGCCTGCGCATCAGCATGTCGCAATCTCCTTGAAAGCACGTCAGGCCCCGACGTTACTCCCCCGTACCCGGCGCCGTCCACCGCTCAGCAGGTGCCCATACCCAGTTGCATCAACGCCAGCCCGCCCTGATGCCACCCCCACCAGGCGACCACCAGCAGCAGGCCGGCACCGGCAGCAATCAACCACGGGCCTATGCGGCTCATGCCGCACCTGCCTGAACTTGCAGCCGCGCCACCGGACGCTCACGCACCGGCCAGTTCAACGCCGCCGCCAGCAGACTGAGCAGGATCGACACCTGCCAGATCAAGTCATAACTGCCAGTTCGGTCGTACACCACCCCACCCAGCCAGCCCCCCAGGAACGAACCTAACTGATGGAACAGGAACACGATCCCACCCAACATTGAGAGATTTCGTACACCAAACAACGTCGCTACTGTGCCGTTGGTCAAAGGCACCGTCGACAGCCACAAAAAGCCCATCGCCATCCCGAACAGGTAAGCCGTGGTAGTCGTCACCGGCAACCACAGGAACAAGCCAATCACCACCGCCCGCAACAGGTACAACCCGGTCAGCAAGCGCGGCTTGGACATCCGACCGCCCAACCAGCCTGCGGTGTAGGTGCCGAAGATATTGAACAGGCCGACCAGGGCCAGCACGGTCGTGCCGACGCTGGCCGCCAGGTGCTGGTCCACCAGATAGGCCGGCAAATGCACGCCAATGAATACCACTTGGAACCCACAGACAAAAAAGCCAACCGCCAGCAGCCAGAAGCCGGAGTGGCTGCAGGCCTCGCGCAGCGCTTCGGACAAGGTTTGCTCATGACCGGTCAGCGGTGCAGGGGTGTCCTTGAGCATACTCACCAGCGGCACGATCAGCGCCACCAGCAGCCCCAGCGCCAACAGCGCGGCAGACCAGCCGAGCCAGCCAATCAGCCCCAGCGTACCCGGCAACATGGCGAATTGGCCGAAGGAGCCGGCAGCGCTGGCGATCCCCATGCCCATGCTGCGTTTTTCCGGCGGCACAGCACGCCCGACCACGCCGAGGATCACCGAAAACGACGTGCCGGACAGACCGATACCAATCAACAGACCCGCGCTCAATGAAAGCGACCATGGCGAGTCGGCCATGCCCATGAAGACCAGACCGAGGGCATACAGCACGCCACCGATGAGCACGACTTTCGCGGCACCGAAGCGGTCGGCCAGCGCCCCGGTAAAGGGTTGCGCCAAGCCCCAGATCAAGTTCTGCAAGGCAATGGCGAAGGCAAACACCTCACGACCCCAGCCAAACTCGGCGCTCATCGGCGCCAGAAACAGCCCGAAGCCATGCCGTACACCCAGGGACAACGCCAGGATCAGCGCGCCGCCCACCAGAACCCAACCACAGGTACGCCACATCGATGTCATTATTATTCTCCGGTCACGGGTATATACCCGCTTATCTTCGAACGAACCGGCTTCACGCCAGTTCATCCAGCAAGGCCAGCAACGTTGCGCGCTTTTCGGCGCCCAGCTTATCGATCAATCGTTGTTGCGCCGCTTCCCAGGCCGGCAACGCCGCCGCCAGCCGGGCATGCCCGGCTTCAGTGAGTTCGACAATGCGATTGCGCAAGTCTTCACCTTCGGCCAGCGCCACCAGCCCCTCACCTTCCAGTACCCGCAGGTTGCGCCCCAGGGTGCTGCGGTCCAGGCCCATGGCCTCGGCCAGGGAAGAGATACTCGGTTGGTCCAGGCGCGCCAGGTTGCTCAGCAAGGAATACTGGGCGACGTTGATCCCGAAGCCGTCGAGGGCGCCGTCGTAATACCTGCTGACGCCCCGAGCAGCGCGACGCAGGTTGATGCACAAACATTGGGAGGCAAGCATAGTGCGTGTATATACCCGCGATTAAGTGAATGCAAATTTTAATTCAGGAAATTTCAAACTGAATCCCCAGCCAGACAGGTAGCGCTCAATTCCAGATCAACACCAGCCCCACCAACACCACCATTTCAAGCAGCTCCAGCAAGGCGCCTGCCGTATCCCCGGTACAACCTCCCAGCCTGCGCAACATCATCTGGCGCAACCCGATAAATACCGTTAGAGCGATGACCAGCGCCGATACCCCGACCCAGCCCGCCACCAGCACGCCCCCCAGCGCACAGGCCAGCAATACCTGCCAGCCGCTGTGGCGCGGCAGATGGTCGGCGAGCGCCTGCCCTAACCCGCCGGCACGCACGTATGGGGTGGTCAGGAATAACCCCAGCAACGCGCCACGCCCCAACACCGGCACGATGATCAATGCCAGGGTTTGTCGCTGCTCGATCAGGGCCAGCAATGCGGCGAATTTGAGCAGCAGCACCAACACCAGCGTAATCACCGCAATCGGCCCGCTGCGAGGGTCTTTCATGATCAGCAGCGTACGCTCGCGATCGCCAAAACCGCCGAGCCAGGCATCCGCGCTGTCGGCCAGCCCGTCCAGGTGCAGGCCGCCGCTAAGCAGCACCCAAGCGGTGAGCAACAGGGCTCCATGGAGCAGCAGCGGCGTGCCAAGCAACAGGGCATCAAGCCCCCACAACAAGCCTCCGAACAACAGACCTACCAGCGGATAAAACAGCAACGAACGCCCCAACTGCGCAGGCTCAGGCATGCCCGGCAAGCGAACCGGCAGGCTGCTCAGGAACTGCAAGGCGATCCAGAACGCCAGCATCTTCAGCCCTCTTCCTTCAACACCGAACCAGGCGACACCCGAAGAGAAAACAGCGCGCCATGAGCCACTTCTACATTGAGCAACTGCTCCCGAGGCAGACCGCGGGCTCGCGCCAGCAGCAAGCGCATCACCCCGCCATGGCTGACCAGCAATACGCGCTGCCCTGCATACGCGGTCCTCAGGCGTTCAACCGCCGCCAGGACTCGCTTCGAAAACTCCAGCACCGGCTCGCCGTCTGGCGGGGTGAATGCGTAGGGATCGGCCCAAAAGCGGCCCAGCGCCTCGGCGTCGGTGTCCATCAACGCCGCCGCGCTGCAGCCTTCCCAGGCGCCGAAATGCAGCTCCTGCAGATCCTTGTCCAAGTGCACCGGCAAATCGAACTGGACGCCGAGTTGCTCAGTGAAACGAGCGCAGCGCTGCAACGGTGAACTCACCAGCCGATCCCAAGGCCCGCCCGCCGCGACCGCCTCGCGCATCTGCTGCCAGCCCCTGTCCGTCAAGGCATCGTCGAGGCTGCCACGCAGCCCGCCGCCCAGTTCGGTCTCGCCGTGGCGCAGCAGGTCCAGGTGCAAAGTCATGCCGGGCGATCCGCCACAGCCGCTTCGGCAAACGTCGCCATCTGCCCGTGAAGATCACACGCCAGGCGCAACAGCGGCACCGCCAACGCCGCACCACTGCCCTCACCCAGGCGCAGGCCCAGGTCAATGAGCGGCTCAGCGCCGAGGGTTTCCAGAACGTGCCGATGCCCCGGCTCGGCACCGCGATGGCCGAACAACAGCCATTGCCTGCATTGAGGATTGAGACGCACCGCCACCAGTGCTGCGACGCTGCAGATGAAACCATCCACCAGCACCGCAACGCCCTGCTGGGCGCAGGCCAGATACGCGCCAGCCAACGCTGCGATTTCAAACCCGCCCAGGTTGAACAGTGTTTGCAGTGGATCGTTACGCTGTGCACCGTGCAACGCCAGGGCGCGCTCGATGACTTGAGCCTTGCGGCTGACACCCGCGGCGTCCAGCCCGGTGCCCGGCCCGACCAGGTGAGTCACCGGGCAGTCAAGCAAGGCACAGGCCAGGGCACTGGCCGCCGTGGTGTTGCCGATGCCCATTTCGCCGCCGATGAACAGCTGCGTTCCGGCGGCGACCGCGCGCAGCACACTGTCACGTCCGGCCAACAATGCCTGCTCGCCTTGGGTCACGGTCATCGCCGGCCCCTGCACGAAATTCGCGGTACCCGGCCCCACGTTCAGATGCCGCACACCGGGTAGCGCCAGCGAAGGCGTCACAGTGCCCAGGTCAACCACTTCCAACGAGGCGCCCAGTTGCCGCGCCAATACACTGATCGCCGCGCCACCACTGACAAAATTGAGGAGCATCTGCCCGGTGACTTCCTGGGGATAGGCCGATACACCTTCGGCCACCACACCATGATCACCTGCGAAAATTGCGATCCAGAGTTGATCCAGGCTCGGCTTGACCTGCCCTTGCAAACCCGCCAGTTGCACCGCCACTGCCTCGAGTCGCCCCAGGGAGCCGGCCGGCTTGGTCAGTTGTTGCTGACGGACCGCAGCCTGCTCCAGGGCCTGGGTGTCGAGGGGCTTGCACGGGTCCAGCCACCAGCGATGATTCATAACGCAGTACCTTTGAGAGTCAGGGGCAGGCCGGCAACGGTCAGTACGACGCGCTGGCAACGTTCGGCCAAAGCTTGATGCAGCCAACCGGCTTCATCGACATAACGGCGAGTCAACTCGCCCAGCGGCACGACACCCATTCCGGTCTCGTTGCTGACAAAAATGATTTCGCCCGGCAGCGCGCCAACGCACTCCAGCAAAGCGTCACGCTCGGCCGTCAACTGCTCGAGGTTGTCGAGCATCAGCAGATTGGTCAGCCACAGGGTCAGGCAATCCACCAACAGGCAGTGCCCTGAACCTGCGTTATCGCGCAGCACCCGCGCCAGAGCCAACGGCTCCTCCACCAGCGCCCATTCGGCCGGACGGCGAGCGCGGTGTTGGGCGACCCGTTCGTTCATCTCGCCGTCCAGGGGTTGGCTGGTGGCGATGTAGGTAACGGGCAATCGGCTGTCTGTGGCGAGCTTTTCGGCCAGGCGACTCTTACCGGAGCGGGCGCCGCCGAGGATCAGTTGCAGCATGTTTTTTACCTTTCAAATTGGCGGTGTTGCTGCCGGCTTCATCGCGAGCAGGCTCGCTCCCACAGTGGTTGTGCGATGCATACAAGTCCCTTGTGGGAGCGAGCCTGCTCGCGATGAGGCCAGTGCAGCCACCCTAGATCCCACACAGCTCACGCAACAGCCCGGTATCCAAATGCCGCTCCACCAGATCCGCCAACCGCTCGATGTCCCGCTCGCGCAACCCGTGGTAGTCCACCGCCTGCACATTCTGCAACCCGGCCCAACGCAACAAGGCGCTGCTGGCCGCCGGTGACTCGAACAGCCCATGCAGATAGGTGCCGAAAATCTGCCCATCCAGACTCTGGGCGCCATCACAGCGACCGTCATCCAACTGCACCGCCGGGTTTTCCAATGCCGGGCCTGAGGTTACACCGGCATGGATTTCATACCCACTGACCTCGGCCTCTTCCAGGGCCAGTCGACCGCGCACATTGCGCAACTGCTTCTCGTGTTCCAGGGTCGTTTCGAAAGCCAGCAAGCCCAGCCCGGTGCTGGAGCCTGCGGCCCCTTCCAGCCCCAGCGGATCGTGGACCTGCTGGCCGAGCATCTGCAAACCGCCGCAGATGCCTAGCAACTTGCCTCCATAACGCAGGTGACGATGGATGGCCGTCTCCCAACCGTTGGCGCGCAGGTAGGCCAAGTCACTGCGCACGCTCTTTGAACCCGGCAGGATGATCAAGTCAGCCGCGGGAATGGGCTGGCCTGGGCCGATGAATTGCAGATCGACCTGCGGATGCAGGCGCAGCGGATCGAAATCGGTGTGGTTGCTGATGCGCGGCAATACCGGCACCACTACCTTGAGCACCTGCTCGGCCTTGTCGGCCTGCCGTTGATCGAGACCGTCCTCGGCTTCCAGATGCAGGTCCATCACGTACGGCAACACGCCAATCACCGGTTTGCCGGTGCGCGCCTCAAGCCAGTCCAGGCCCGGTTGCAGCAGGGCGATGTCGCCGCGAAAACGGTTGATGATGAAGCCCTTGACCCGCGCCTGTTCGCTGGGCGAAAGCAGCTCCAGGGTACCCACAAGGTGGGCGAAGACGCCGCCGCGATTGATATCGGCAATCAGCAGCACCGGACAGTCCACCGCCTCGGCAAAGCCCATGTTGGCAATGTCACCGGCGCGCAGATTGATCTCCGCCGGGGAACCCGCGCCCTCCACCATCACCACCGGATACGCCGCGCTCAAACGTTCGTGGGAGGCCAGCACCGCTTGCATCGCGATGGCTTTGTAATCGTGATAGGCCACCGCATTCATGGTGGTGACGGCGCGGCCATGGATAATGACCTGGGCACCGGTGTCGCTGTTGGGCTTGAGCAGCACCGGGTTCATGTCGGTATGCGGTTGGAGACCGGCCGCCTGGGCCTGCACGGCCTGGGCACGGCCGATTTCGCCGCCATCGGCCGTTACCGCGCTGTTGAGTGCCATGTTCTGTGGTTTGAACGGCACCACGCTCACCCCCTGACGCCTGACCCAGCGGCACAACGCCGTGACGAGAGTGCTTTTGCCGGCATCGGACGTGGTGCCCTGCACCATTACAGTGGTCATTGGATGTCCTTGGCGTAGGCCTCGAAAGCTTGCTCGAGGCGCAGGAATTCACCGTCATCGGCCGGCAACCCGAAGCGCAGGCTGCTGGTATGGGTAAACAAGCGCAGAAGAATGCCGCGCTGGGCCATGAAATCGTAAAGTGCCTGGGCGTGCTCAGTGACCAGCCATTGGAACAACCCGCAGCCGCCCTGAGGCTTGAAGCCGTGGCGTTCGAGCGTCAGCGCCAGGCGCTGACTAGTGTCTTCGCAGCGTTGGCGCTGGCGGGCCTGGGCGTCGCTGTCCAGCAGGCACGCCTGGCCCACCACCCGGGTCGGCCCGCTGACGGCCCACGGCCCGACTTGTTCGGCGAGCAACTTGAGCAAATGGCGCTCGGCCAATACAAATCCCAGGCGAACCCCGGCCAGGCCAAAAAACTTGCCGAACGAACGCAGCACGATCAATCCGACCTGATGGGCATGGGCGGCCAGGCTCAGTTGTGGCGTAACATCCATGAACGCTTCATCCACCACCAGCCAGCCACCGCGCTGGGCCAGTCGGGCATGCCAATCCAGCAAGCGCTCGGGGCTCAACAGCAAGCCCGTGGGGTTGTTGGGGTTGACCACCACCAGCACGTCAAGGCTGTCGAGGAAGAAGTCCACCTCCGGCTCCAGCACTTCACGCACGATGTAACCACTGCGGCGCCAGGCTTCGGCGTGTTCGGCGTAACAGGGTGAGAGGACGCCGACCTTGCCGGCCCGGCGCAGGCGCGGCAAGAGTTGGATGGCCATCTGCGAACCCGCCACCGGCAGCACATGCATGGCGCCGTAATAATCGCAGGCGGCCTGTTCCAACCCGTCATCGGTCTCAGGCAGGCGTGCCCAAGCCCGCAGTGCAATCGCCGGCACGTCGAACGGCCAGGGCGCCAGGCCGCTGGACAGATCCAGCCAGTGCGCCTCGGCAATCGCGTATTGCCGGGCCGCGTTGCGCAGGCGCCCACCGTGCTCAAGCATAAAACTCAGCTCCCAGGCAGAGAATCAGCAACCACAACCATACGCCACGCTGGACCAGTTGCCAGCCGCGATCAATGGCGTCGGCGTTCGCCGGCGCGCCTTCGCCCAAGGGCGGACGTTGATGCAATTGGCCGTGATACACCGCCGCGCCACCCAGTTCGACCCCCAGCGCACCCGCGCCGGCGGCCATCACGGGCCCGGCATTGGGACTGTCCCAGGTCGGGCCCTGAGTGCGCCAGCACTTGAGCGCCAGGCGGGTTTTTCCAAGCACGGCGTAAGTCAGCGCCACCAGGCGCGCCGGAATGTAGTTGAGCCCATCATCGATCTTGGCCGCTGCCCAACCGAAACGCTCAAAGCGCTCGTTGCGATAGCCCCACATGGCGTCGAGGGTATTGCTCAGGCGGTATAACACCACACCAGGCGCGCCCGCGACGGCGAACCAGAACAGCGCGGCGAACACCGCGTCGCTGCCGTTCTCCAGCACCGACTCAGTGGCGGCACGGGCAACGGCAGTCTCATCCAGTTCGGCGGTTTCGCGACTGACCAGATAGCCGACCCGCCGGCGCGCTTCATCCAGATCCCCGCCGCGCAGAGCCCGGGCCACTGGCTCGACATGCTCCCCGAGACTGCGCAGGCCAAGGGCAAGGTACAGCGCCAGGATTTCCACCAGCCAGCCCACCAACGGCGCCCAGGACAGCGCCGTCGCGAGCAGGGTCAACGGCACCACGGCGATGATCCACGCCGTCACGCCATGGCTGCGCCAGCCACGCCCGCCGGAGTTGAAACGCTGTTCGATACGATCGGCAAAGCGACCGAACGCCACCAGCGGATGCCAGCGTCGGGGTTCGCCCAACAGCGCATCCAGCGCCACCGCGGCAGCACTGAGCAACGCCACACTCATGGGCTTACTCCCCAATGGTTTTCGTAGAGCAATTCATCCAGCGCACGCGGCTGCGCCCAGCCTTCCAGAGCGAGCATCGGTGCGGGGTAAAACCCCTCGACCGGCCCCAGGCACAATATTGCCAGCGGTTTGGCGCCGGCGGGCAGGCCCAACAGCTCGGCCAGGGCCTGGGGCTCGAACAGCGAAACCCAGCCCATCCCCAGCCCTTCGGCGCGAGAGGCCAGCCACAGATTCTGGATCGCGCAAGACAGCGAGGCCAGGTCCATTTCCGGCAGGGTTCGTCGACCGAAGACATAGCGCTCGCGATCATCCATCAACGCCGCCACCAGCACTTCGGCGCAGTCGTTGAGACCTTCGACCTTGAGCTTCATGAATTCATCGCTGCGCTCACCCAGGGCCTCGGCGGTGCGGATGCGTTCCTGTTCCACCAGTTGACGGATTTGCCCACGCAAGGCGCGGTCGCTGATGCGAATGAACCGCCACGGCTGCATCAGACCCACACTGGGGGCTTGATGCGCGGCTTCCAGCAGGCGGCGCAGCAACGCTGGCTCAACGGTGCCGCCGGTGAAGTGGCGCATGTCGCGGCGTTCGGCGATGGCCCGGTAGACGGCATCGCGTTCGGCCTGAGAGAAAGCGGTGTCTGTCATGGCCGCTTCGCGAGCAGGCTCGCTCCCACAGGGGTCAGGTGATCGGAGGTGGGAGCGAGCCTGTTTGCGATAGCGGCCTCAGGATCAGGTGCAAACAGCGCGGCAATCGCCCTTGGATTCGACGGAAAATAGAAGTGCACATAGGAAGCCGTCATCCGACCCTGCCGGAAAACCGCCTCCGCGCCACGCCCGCCATTGGGACTATGACCTCGGGCAATCGGCTCCAGCCCGGTGCTGGTGAGGGAATGATGATAGGTATGCCCGCGCAAAGTGCCCTCCGGCAACTCCACCGATTGCAGCGCCAGGGCCGCCAGACGCTTTTGCATCTGCGCGTCACCGGCCAGCAACCCAAGCAGCTCGGCACGGGTGCCGTCCACATCCGTCAACGAGTCCAACAGATAAAGCATGCCGCCGCATTCAGCCAGCAAGGGTTTGCCTGCTTGATGGTGCGCGCGGATCGCCGCCAGCATCGGGGCGTTTTGCGCCAGCGCCACATGGTGCAATTCCGGATAGCCACCGGGCAGATACAGGCTGTCCGCCGCCGGCAGTTCGCTGTCATGAATAGGTGAAAAGAAGCTCAGTTGTGCCCCCATCGCTCGCAACAAATCAAGGCTGGCGCCATAGGTGAAGGCGAACGCTTCATCCCGGGCCACGGCGATGCGCACACCTTCCAGCCACGGCTGCGCGGCAATCACCGCTGGCGCGACGAACTCCACAGCCGGCGGCAACGCCACTTCACAACTGCCAGCCAAGGCATCGGCGGCGGCGTCGAGGCGCAGGTCCAGATCATTCAATTCACTGGCCTGGACCAACCCAAGGTGGCGGCTTGGCAGCTCGATACCGGTTTCCCGTGACAGGGCGCCGTACCAGCGCAGGCCTTCGGTCAGGCTGCCTTCGAGCAACTGCGCATGACGCAAGGTGCCGACCCGATTGGCCAGTACCCCGGCGAAAGGCAAGTCCGGCTGATACCGCGCCAGGCCCAGGGCCAGGGCACCGAAGGTCTGGGCCATGGCCGTGCCATCGATCACCGCCAGCACCGGCACGCCGAAGTGCCGGGCCAGATCGGCACTCGATGGCGTGCCATCGAACAGCCCCATCACCCCTTCGATCAGAATCAAGTCGGCTTCGGCAGCAGCTTCCCACAACAATCGACGACTCTCCTGCTCGCCGACCATCCACATGTCCAGTTGGTAGACCGGCGCGCCGCTGGCCCGCTCCAGGATCATCGGGTCGAGGAAATCAGGTCCGCACTTGAAGACCCGCACCCTACGGCCCTGCTTGCGGTGCAAGCGGGCCAGGGCGGCGGTGACCGTGGTTTTGCCCTGCCCGGAAGCAGGAGCGGCGATCAGCACCGCCGGGCAGTGACGACTCGCCAAGGGAACATCGCTCACAGTTCGACGCCCTTCTGCGCCTTGATACCCGCCTGGAACGCGTGCTTGATCATGCCCATTTCGGTGACGGTGTCGGCCAGTTCAATCAATTCCGGCTTGGCGCCGCGACCGGTCACCACCACATGCTGCATCGGCGGACGGGCCTGCAAGTCGCTCAACACCTGGTCCAGGTCAAGGTAACCGTGCTTGAGGGCAATGTTGAGTTCATCGAGCACCACCAGGCCTATGGACGGGTCGCTCAACAATTGACGCGAAACTGCCCAGGCCGCTTCAGCCGCGGCGATGTCGCGCTGGCGATCCTGGGTTTCCCAAGTGAAGCCTTCGCCCATGACATGAAAGCGCACCTGCTCCGGGAAGCGACGGAAAAACAGCTCTTCACCGGTGCTGTTACGCCCCTTGATGAACTGCACCACGCCGCATTGCATGCCATGGCCCATGGACCGGGCCAGCATGCCGAACGCAGAACTGCTCTTACCCTTGCCGTTGCCGGTCAGCACCAGCAGCAGGCCACATTCGTTTGGCGAGTTGGCGATGCGCTCGTCGATCACGGCTTTCTTGCGCAGCATGCGCGCCAGGTGGCGTTCGTCGCGATCGGGGGTGTGGGTCATGGGAGCTCTCCGTTGGGATTGGATAACGGCGGGCGGGCACAAAAAAGACGGCAACAAGCCTGGCATCGCCCACCGTGATGCCGTTGGATGAATCAGGCCGGTCTCCGGGCTCATGAGCGGCGTGATGCCGGGCTGCGCGCCTTCCCATGTCTACGGACACAGTGGCTGGTGGCCTGTGTAGTGCCAGGCGCAGCGTTGACTCATTTACCGTTGCGGGGGCAGCGCCGGGTTCGTATGCACTCACCGGCTTCCCTGTTTCACTCTGTCGACCCAACGATCGCCCGGTCACAGAGCACCTGAAACAAGCCGCGAAGGTTAGAGGGTTGGGGGTGGAGCGTCAATTAAAGCCGGCACAGGTTCAACAGCGGACATTGGCCCTGATCAATAAAATGACGCCAATCTTGTGCCATGCTGCGGCAAGTGATATCAAATAGGCATCACGACCCGATATCACAATAACAAGAGGGCAAAAGCATGCAAGGCATGATCATCAGCAATCCAAAACTGGAATTCCTGCGCCCGGTGCTGGAACGCTGGTTTGACTGTATCGACCGTTACAACGCCGTGCGCGGCGATAACGACACACCTTACTGGTTCGATGAAAAAGCCAATCTTGGCTTGCTCTCGGCCGCAGCCTGGATGGCCGAGATGGTCACGCTGCAGAACACCCCCACTCGCAAACAGAATGAAGAAGGCGAACGCAACGTCAGCGCCGATCTGTTCATCGCCGGCACCGAGGAGCGCGCTTTCATCCAGGCCACTCAACGCTGGCCGAAGGTCAAGAACCTCAATCTTACCCAGCCGCTGCTCGACATCACCAGCGACGCCAAACGTATCAGCTATTCCAGTGACCTGCGATTGGGCTGCCTGTTCGTCGCACCGCAAAAGGCCCAGCAGAGCGCCACGCCGGAAGAACTGCAGGACATGATCGATGAACTGCAGAAGGAAAATACCTGCGCCGTGGCCTGGTACTTCCCTTATGCCTATCGCAAGTTGCGCAATGAGGCCGGGCAGTATCATCCGGGCATCGCCGTGCTGTTCAAGCAGGCCCACGGCTGACCGGTTGAACCATCGCGGGTCTAAGCTTCTCTATGAATAACCACCATGCACTCATAGGGAAGCCCGCATGCTCAAGCCACCACACCTTCTGATCGTCGCATTGGCCGCAGGGCTTGTTGCTTGCGGCGAGTCCTCCACACTGCAGGTTTCCGACGGCACTGGCCCCTCGCCAAAACTGCCGGAACCGAACAAGACCCTGATCCCCACCGTCAACATTGCCGAGGCTATCGGCTGGCCGGATGGCGCCAAACCTACCCCAGCCCAGGGCCTGCAAGTGGGCGCATTCGCCGAAGGGCTGGATCATCCACGCTGGCTCTACGTGCTACCCAACGGTGACGTGCTGGTGGCAGAAACCAACGCACCGCCCAAACCGGACGACTCCAAAGGCATTCGTGGCTGGGTCATGGAGAAAGTCATGGGCCGCGCCGGCGCGGGGGTGCCCAGCCCCAATCGCATTACCCTGTTGCGTGATGCCAATCATGACGGCATCGCCGAAACCCGTACGGTCTTTCTGGAAAACCTCAATTCACCGTTCGGCATGACACTGGTGGGCAATGATCTGTACGTGGCCGACACCGACCGACTGATTCGCTTCCCTTATAAAGAGGGCGATACGCAAATCAAGGCGCAGCCGACCAAGGTCGTCGACCTGCCGGGTGGCACGCTCAATCACCACTGGACCAAAAACGTGATCGCCAGCCAGGACGGCAGCAAGCTGTACGTCACTACCGGTTCGAACAGCAATGTCGGGGAAAACGGCATGGAGGCCGAGGAAGGCCGCGCGGCCATCTGGGAAGTGGACCGTGCCAGCGGCAATCACCGCATCTTCGCCTCGGGCCTGCGCAACCCCAACGGCCTGGCCTGGGAGCCGCGCAGTGGCGCGCTATGGACCGCGGTGAATGAGCGCGATGAGATCGGCAGCGACCTGGTCCCGGACTACATCACCTCAGTCAAGGACGGCGCCTTCTATGGTTGGCCCTATAGCTATTACGGGCAGCACGTCGATAAGCGGGTCGAGCCACAAAAACCGGAACTGGTGGCCAAGGCCATCGCCCCGGATTACGCCGTCGGCCCACACACCGCGTCACTGGGGCTGACGTTCGCCGAAGGCAGCACCTTGCCAGCGCCGTTTACCGAAGGGGCTTTCATCGGGCAGCACGGCTCATGGAACCGTAAACCCCACAGCGGCTATAAAGTGATTTTCGTACCCTTCAACGCCGGCAAGCCGGTGGGGCAACCGGTGGATGTGCTGACCGGTTTCCTGAATGCAGATGAAAAAGCCCAAGGCCGACCAGTGGGTGTGGTGATCGACAAACAGGGCGGGCTGTTGGTGGCAGATGATGTGGGGAACAAGATTTGGCGGGTTTGGGCTAAATAACCGCTGAAGAAGCTGACCTGAACACTGGAACCTGTGGCGAGGGATTGTTCTCTCGCCACAAGAGCTCTGCTGAGCCGGCGCAAAAAGCGAACTTGAATCGTCAGGGATTACGCGCCAGATGCGCCGGTTGCAGCACACGCTTGGCACTCAGATAGGCTTTCTGCCAATAAGCCTTGGACAGGCTATCGAGCTTGACCGTACCCCCGGTCGCTGGCGCGTGGACGAAACGCCCCTCCCCGACATAGATCCCGGCATGGCTGACCTGAGAGCCACCGTTGGTGGCGAAGAAAATCAAATCACCGGTCTGCAACGCCTCCTTACCGACACTCGGGGCGCGCATACCAATCATCTCGCGGGTGGAACGCGGCAGGGAGATACCGGCCGCATCGCGATACACATAGCCGATCAGGCCACTGCAATCAAAGCCTGAATCCGGCGTATTACCGCCCCACCGATAGGGTGTCCCCACCAACCCCAGCGCCCGGAACAGCACGTCTTCGGCAACCGGGGAAAAGCTTTGCGCGGGTGCGAATACCACCGGAGCCCGCACGGGCGCAGGTGGCGGAGTACGGCTGGCGCAAGCGCTGAGCAGCGCGGCAAGGAGCATGAGAGCGAGGCGGGCCGACGTCGACATATGCAGAACAATCCTGATCTGGATGCGGCTTTTCTGCCGTGGGCATGAAAACAAAGCCGCCTGCGGAGTACGCAGGCGGATTGCCATCAATCAATGATCATGGATTCTAGCGGCTATGAGGCAAACTTCAAGTAAGACTTTAAGTTTGCCTTACAAACTGTGAGCTTACTTGCGAGCAGTGACCACGGTCGGTGCCATCGCGAGTGCGCGCTTGGCTTCGATGAAGGTCTTGCTCCAGTAGCTGTCGCCCAGGCTGTCGATTCGCACGCCACCGCTGCGACGGCTGCTGGAATGGATGAACTGGTTGTCACCCAGGTAGATACCGGCGTGACTGACGCGACCACGACGACCGTTGGTAGCGAAGAACAGCAGGTCGCCCGGCTCAAGCTCGTTACGAGCAACCAGCGGGGCCTTCACGTTGATCATTTCGCGAGTGGAGCGCGGCAGGCTCATGCCAGCCTCTTCGCGAAACAGATACCCGATGAAACCGCTGCAATCGAAGCCGGCCTCGGAGGAACCGCCAAAACGATAGCGGGTACCGATCAAGGACATGCCCCGCTCCAGGATGCTGTCAGCCAGCACCGGAAGCTGATAAGGCTTGCTGCCGGCGAAGTCTGCCAGCTCTTTGTCGGTGGCCATTTCTTCCTCAAGTGCAACAGAGGAAGACTGGGCAGTAACGGAATTTTGAACCTGTGGTTGTTGCGCTTGCTGGGACACTGGAGAGTGGGCAGCACAACCGAACAACAGGGTAACGAGTGCGAGAGGCACCAGGGGTGCGAAGCGACTTAGCATGGGCACGACCGTGGCTGAAGTTGTAAAGATGGCGAGACTATGCCCACTATCAAGCTCATTTGCAAATTCAATCGATGCAAATGTGACTTCTCGGTTTTAGGTTTACATCTAAGCGCCCCAACCGTTTTCAACCCTCTGCAGCCTGCAGCCCAGAAGGGACGCGGGCTGTGCCGTGGTAGAAACAGGCTATAAGCCACTATTGCTGCGACTTCTACCAGCCAAGGGTTTCTTTCAAAAAAGGGATGGTCAGCTTGCGCTGGGCCTGAAGCGACGCCTGGTCGAGACGTTCGAGCAGTTCGAACAACGCGCTCATGCTGCGGGTGCCGCGGGTAAGGATGAAGTGCCCGACCTCATCGGTCAGGTGCAGGCCACGCCGGGAAGCGCGCAACTGCAATGCACGGAGCTTGTCTTCATCGGAGAGCGGGCGCATCTGGAAAATCAGCGCCAGGGTGAGACGGGACTTGAGATCGGCCAGCTTCACCGGCAGCTCCCGCGGCGACGTCGATGCAGCAATCAGCAAACGCCGGCCGCTGTCGCGTAACCGGTTGAACAGGTGAAACAGCGCTTCTTCCCAATCAGCCTTGCCGGCCACCGCCTGAAGATCATCCAGGCAGACCAGTTCGTACTGTTCAAGATTGTCGAGGATCTCTACGCCGCGATCCAGCAACTCGGCCAATGGCAGATACACCGCCGGCTCACCCAATTGCTCGAACCGCAGGCAAGCGGCCTGCAACAGATGCGTGCGCCCCACCCCGTCCTTGCCCCACAGATAAATCAGGCTCTCGGTCCAGCCGGCGTCGGCTTCGCAAAGCCGCTCGACATAGCCGAGTGCAGCGGCATTGGCGCCTGGGTAGTAGTTGATAAAGGTGGCGTCATCACGCAGACGCACACCTAGGGGCAGCTGAATCGGTTTCATGCTGACTGAACAGTTCCAAAAGAACCGTTAGTGGCCTCTGTGTAAAGTGCGCAAAGTTTATACCCGTGACGCGGACCGCACAATGCGCCGGACCACGAGCAAAATCAAAGGTTTGCAGCGACAGAACGATGGAGCGACGGTTTCCCTGACGCTGGGACAACCGCCGCGCCCGCCATTGGCGCTATAGCTCGGGGTCTTCGACGCCACTGTAGATGTCTGAATCCTTGTACAGATCGTGCATATGACGCACCAGCACCATGATCACCGCCGCCACCGGCAGCGCCAGCAGGACCCCGGTAAAACCGAACAACTCACCCCCTGCCAGGATCGCAAAGATCACCGCCACTGGATGCAGGCCGATGCGATCACCCACCAGCAACGGTGTCAGCACCATGCCTTCCAGCGCTTGCCCGACCATGAACACCGCCACGATGCCGACCATCGGGTACAGATCACCGCCAAACTGGAACAAGCCGGCAATCAACGCCGCGCCGATACCGATGACGAAGCCCATATAGGGCACGATGGCCGCAAGCCCGGCGATCAAGCCGATCAATAGCCCCAGCTCCAGGCCCACCAGCATCAATCCCGCCGCATAGATGAAGCCCAGCGCCACCATCACCAACAATTGCCCTCGCACAAACGCCCCCAACACTTCATGGCATTCGCCGGTCAGGGTCATGATGCGTTCTTCACGATGGCGTGGCAGCAGGCTGCGAATCTTGGCCATCATCAAGTCCCAGTCGCGCAGCAGATAAAAAGCCACCACCGGAATCAACACCAGGTTCGCCAGCCAACCGATCAACGCCAGCCCCGAGGCTGTGGCCTGACTCAACACCACACCGACGATGTCAGAGGTCTGGCCCATATGCTCGCTGATGGCCGCCTTGACCTTGTCGAACTTCCAGAAGCCTTCAGCCAACCCCAGCCTCGACTGCACCCACGGCACGGCAGTGTGCTGTAACCAGTCGAGCATCTGCGGCGCCAGCTCGTACAGGCGCATCAGTTGCTTGGCCAGCATCGGTATCAGCACCAGCATCAGAGCAATGACAATCAAGATGATCAGCCCAAACACCGACACCACGCCCCAGGTCCTGGACAGGCCGAGTTTTTCCAGGCGATCTACCAGTGGGTCGAACAGATAGGCCAGGAGCAACGCAACCAGGAACGGCGTGAGGATCGGATGCAGCAAATAGATGAACACAAACAGCAGGGCGACCCCACCCAACCAGAACCAACGCCGCGTATCGCCCATGAACCACTCCTAGCTATATAAGAAAGAAAAACTACCAGCGAAACCGCAGGTTGGCGGTCGGCGCTGGCGCTGGCGCGGCGGCCGGAATGGAGCCATCAGCGGCTGGCTGGGCCATAGGCACTGGCGCGCCGGCTTCGCCAGCAGGAATTTCCTGCAGTTTCGCCAGGGCCAATTGCGCTTTCAACTGTTCGGCGCTGCCGTTGACCCGATAAATGATCCGGTCCCCTTCAACCCGCTGCAACTGCCCACCGAACGGCTCGAGCAAACGCCCAAGCGCCGCATAACGCTCCAGGTTCATGCCCTGCACTTCCAGCAGCTGCTCGGTGGCCACGCCCGGCTTGGTAACGAAACGCGGCGCCAGGCGTTGACTCACCGCCAGCATCACCGCATCAGCCAGGGCGGCAGGGTCGGCGCCCTGGGCATTGCCCTGCTCGCGCTGGTCACCCTGCCACAAGCGCCAGGTCGCCTGCCATTGGCCGCCCTCTTCCTTGGCATGGACCGCCAGCAAGGCGTCTGCACCATAACGCTGCGATGCCTCGCGCAGCGGGGCCGGATCACTGCCTTCCAGGTTTGGTGCGGTAGCAACGATCTGCTCGCTCAAATCCGCCAGGGGCAGGTGCAGCGGCAGGCCGCGGTGCTGGGCGGCGCGACGCAGTGGCTCGGCACTGCCCTGGCCATCGCCTACCAGGTTGGAACCTTCAGCCGAGTCGTTCAGCCACCAGCCCAGGATCGCAGGCCGATTCGCGCCCCACAGCGACAAGCCCGCCGAGCGTAAGGCCCGGTCAGTGCTCGCTGGATCGAAATCCACCTTGAGGCTTTCCGGCGGCCCGGCGTCGTAACCATATTGAAGAATGATCTGCTGGGGATCCTTGCGGATCGCCGCCAGACCGGGATTCTGCGCGGCCTTGGCATCGCCGGTCAGGCGCAGCACCAGCGTGTCGAGGGCGCGCAAAGTCGCCTGGTCACGCTCTTGCGGGGCCTGGCTGCTGACCGGCTCGAGCACCTGATAGAGGCTATTGAGGTTTTCGGCATGGCTCGCCACGCTGATCAACGACAGGCAGCCCACAGACAAGAGTTTGAAAAAACGCATGGAAGATTCCCGGACATAACGGCTGGAACAGGCCGTGTGAAGAAAATTGAGCATGGCTGTGACCACAGCACCTGGCAAAACATTCACACACCCGCTGGAAGTTTCGCACTGTCATAACCATAGCCGGTTACCGCTACACCTTATACAGACGCATCGCGCAGCACCAATAGGAGAAATATCGGTTTTTTTCCAAGGATATGTCCCTGCCCGTCGGCGCGAGGATGGCCGCTGCCCCTCAAGCCTGATAAAATCGCGCGCCTTCGCAGACCGGCAATGGCTGGGCACCCGGAATAATTCGTACAACGGTTATTCAATGGCCCCGGCGGTCGGTCGTTACCCAGAAATCCCCCCTAAAGGCCTGGATCATGAGCAAGCAACCCTCCCTGAGCTACAAGGACGCCGGTGTAGACATCGACGCCGGTGAATCGAACGCATCAAGAGCGTCGCCAAGCGCACTGCGCGCCCGGAAGTCATGGGCGGCCTGGGCGGTTTCGGCGCCCTCTGCGAGATCCCGGCCGGCTACAAGCAACCGGTGCTGGTTTCGGGCACTGACGGCGTCGGCACCAAACTGCGTCTGGCCCTGAACCTGAACAAGCACGACAGCATCGGCATCGACCTGGTGGCCATGTGCGTGAACGACCTGGTGGTGTGCGGCGCCGAGCCGCTGTTCTTCCTCGACTACTACGCCACCGGCAAACTGAACGTCGACACCGCCGCCCAGGTGGTAACCGGCATTGGCGCCGGCTGCGAGCTGTCCGGCTGCTCCCTGGTCGGCGGCGAAACCGCTGAAATGCCAGGCATGTACGAAGGCGAAGACTACGACCTGGCCGGCTTCTGCGTCGGTGTCGTGGAAAAATCCGAAATCATCGACGGTTCGAAAGTCGCCACTGGCGATGCCCTGCTCGCCCTGCCATCGTCCGGCCCGCACTCCAACGGTTACTCGCTGATCCGCAAGATCATCGAAGTCTCGGGTGCCGACATCGAGAACACCCAGCTCGACGGCAAGCCACTGGCCGACCTGCTGATGGCCCCGACCCGCATCTACGTCAAGCCGCTGCTCAAGCTGATCAAGGACACCGGCGCCGTCAAGGCCATGGCCCACATCACCGGTGGCGGCCTGCTGGACAACATCCCGCGCGTACTGCCAAAAGGCGCCCAGGCGGTAGTTGACGTGGCGAGCTGGACCCGTCCGGCCGTGTTCGACTGGCTGCAAGAGAAAGGCAACGTCGATGAAACCGAAATGCACCGCGTGCTGAACTGCGGCGTAGGCATGGTGATCTGCGTGGCCCAGGAGCACGTTGAAACGGCCCTGAATGTACTGCGTGAAGCCGGCGAGCAACCTTGGGTCATCGGCCAGATCAGTACCGCCGCCGAAGGCGCTGCCCAGGTCGAGCTGAAAAACCTTAAGGCTCACTGATGCAAGAACAGAAGCCTGCAACCTGTGATGTCGTGGTGCTGTTGTCCGGCACCGGCAGCAACTTGCAGGCCCTGATCGACAGCACGCGAACCGGCGATAGCCCGGTCCGCATCCGCGCGGTGATTTCCAACCGCGCCGATGCCTACGGCCTGCAACGCGCCAGGGATGCGGGTATCGACACCCGCGTCCTGGATCACAAAGCGTTCGATGGCCGCGAAGCCTTCGATGCCGCGCTGATCGAACAGATCGACATGTTCAATCCGCAACTGGTGGTCCTGGCCGGCTTCATGCGCATCCTCAGCGCCGGCTTCGTGCGTCACTACCAGGGCCGCCTGTTCAATATCCATCCATCGCTGCTGCCCAAATACAAAGGGTTACACACTCACCAGCGCGCGCTGGAGGCCGGAGACACGGAGCATGGCTGCTCGGTGCACTTCGTCACCGAGGAACTCGATGGCGGACCACTGGTCGTACAGGCAGTAATACCGGTAGAGTTGCACGACACGCCGCAAAGCCTGGCCCAACGGGTTCACGCCCGGGAACACCAGATCTACCCGATGGCCGTGCGTTGGTTTGCCGAAGGCCGGCTGACCCTCGACGATCGCGGTGCCTCACTGGACGGCCAGTTGCTCGCCGCCAGCGGCCATTTGATTCGATACTAGGAGATTTTATGCGTCGCGCCCTGCTCTTCGCTTGCGCTCTGCTTGCCCTGCCCCTGGCACAGGCCGCAGACCTTCAACCGTTCTCCGCCAGCTACACCGCCGACTGGAAACAGCTGCCCATGAGCGGCACCGCCGAGCGCAGCCTGACCAAAGAGGCCAACGGCACCTGGAAGCTGAGCTTCAAGGCTTCGATGATGATCGCCAGCCTGACGGAAGAAAGCACCCTGACCCTGGACAAGGACACACTGCTGCCACAGTCCTACCACTTTGAACGTGGCGGCTTGGGCAAGGCCAAGAAAGCCGACCTGGATTTCGACTGGAACACGAAGATGGTCACCGGCACCGATCGCGGCGATCCGGTCAAACTGCCACTCAACCGTGGCATGGTCGATAAATCCACTTATCAGTTGGCCCTGCAGCACGACGTGGCGGCCGGCAAGAAAAGCATGAGTTATCAGGTTGTCGATGATGGCGAGATCGACACCTACGACTTCCGCGTACTGGGCCCTGAGAAGGTCGACACCAAGGCCGGCCAGATCGACGCGATCAAGGTCGAGCGCGTGCGCGACCCGACAAAAAGCAAACGCATCACGGTGCTCTGGTTCGCCAAGGATTGGGATTACCTGCTGGTACGCCTGCAACAGGTCGAGACCGACGGCAAGGAGTACAACATCATGCTCCAGGACGGTACGGTCAACGGCAAGGCTGTCAAAGGCAGCTGATCCACACCGATATCAAGAGAAGCCCCGCCCAGTGCGGGGCTTTTTTATGCGCGGATTTCCTGAACACTAAAACTGCACCCGCGCAAAGTTAACCTGTGGAAGATGAATCGGTGGGAGCGAGCCTGCTCGCGATAGCGCTAGGTCAGCCGGCATCGGTATTGACTGATACACCGTTATCGCGAGCAGGCTCGCTCCCACAAGGTGACTGCCCGACATTTCACCCCCCCGAAACATGAAAACTTCTTCATGAAAAACACCCTGCAACCGAATGCCGCGCATTGCCTGACCTGCGGGATCGCTGAGTTTTTCATGAAATTTTCTTAACAGGCCCAGGCATTTACTTAGCCGGCTACCCAAATCTATAACAAAGTCCTGCACACGCCTTGCTGCAGATAACAGAGATTGGAGCTTGCAAGATGACTGTGAAAGTAACTGAACGCGATGACGCTCACATGTCCCACGAAGGTATTGCCGCCGGTATCCGCATCTGGGATGTACACCAACAGGACCTGCTGGTGGGGATGTTCCACTCCGAGACGGATGCCCATAACTACAAAGCCGAGCTGGAATGCCAGGAAAGGCAGCGCTCGGCTGAAATGACAGAATCCTGAACGATAAGAATCTCTGTGGGAGCGAGCCTGCTCGCGATAGCGGTGGATCAGCGACATCAATGTTGGCTGACAGACCGCCATCGCGAGCAGGCTCGCTCCCACAGTTTAGTGTTCAGTTCATCCTTACCACATCAAATCATCAGGGATCTGATACGCCGCATACGGATCATCAGCATCCACTTCTTCGGTCTGGGTATTGAGCTGCACGATGCGCTTGGGATCGCGCTCCTGGATCTTCAGGGCCGCTTCGCGCGGGATCACTTCGTAGCCGCCGGCATGATGGACGATCGCCAGCGAGCCGCTGCTCAACTTGTTGCGCATCAGCGTGTTGACCGAGATGCGCTTGACCTTCTTGTCGTCGACAAAGTTGTAATAATCCTCAGTGGTCAGCTTCGGCAAACGCGAGACTTCGATCAATTGCTTGATCTGCGCGGCCCGAGCTTTCTGCTCGGCTTTTTCCTGCTGCTGACGGTTGAGCTCCTGATCGCGCTTGACCTTCTCGGCCATGGCCTCTTGGGCGGCGCGCTGCTGGGAGTCATCCAGTTCGATCTGGCCCTTGTGGGCCAGGCGCTGCTGTTTCTGTTTCTCTTTGCCGACCTGCTTGGCCTGCTTTTGGTTGACCAGCCCTGCTTTGAGCAACTGGTCGCGAAGGGAAAGGCTCATGGTGCTTACTCACTTAGGCAACAGCCTCAGCCACAGCTGGGCAAATTCTTTTCCTGACGTTTGGCTTCGCCCCATAAGGCGTCCAACTCTTCGAGGGTGCAATCTTCCATGGGACGGTGGGTGTCGCGCAATGCCTGTTCGATAAATCGGAAACGTCGCTCGAATTTCCCATTGGCGTCACGCAGGGCCGTTTCCGGGTCGATTTTCAGGTGCCGGGCCAGGTTCACTACGCTGAACAGCAGGTCGCCGATCTCATCGCTGATGGCCACCGAATCGTTGTCAGCCATCGCTTCGAGGACTTCGTCCAGCTCCTCCCGGACCTTGTCGAGCACCGGCAACGGGCCTGGCCAGTCGAAACCGACCTGAGCCGCACGTTTTTGCAACTTCGCCGAGCGGGACAACGCCGGCAAGGCAACGGGTACATCGTCAAGCAACGACAGTTGCTCCGGTGCCGAGGCCTTCTCGGCCCGCTCCTCGGCCTTGATTTCTTCCCAGCGCTGCTTGACCTGTTCTTCGCTCAGGCGCGGGATGTCCACGGGCGCGTAGAGGTCACCGGTAGGAAATACATGGGGATGGCGGCGGATCAGCTTGCGGGTGATGCTATCGACCACGCCGGCGAATTCGAAGCGGTTTTCCTCCCGCGCCAACTGGCTGTAATACACCACCTGAAACAACAGGTCGCCCAGCTCACCCTGCAAGTGATCGAAGTCGCCACGCTCAATGGCATCGGCCACTTCGTAGGCTTCTTCCAGGGTATGGGGGACGATGGTCGCGTAGGTCTGCTTGATGTCCCACGGGCACCCGTACTGCGGGTCGCGCAGACGGTTCATCAGATGGAGCAGGTCTTCAAGGCTGTACATCAATCCAACTCATCACAAATCACCCTGTGGGAAATAATCCACTGGGAGTATGCCTGTGAGAGCAAAGCTTGCTCGCGATTGAGGTGGTGGCCCCAACGTATGTCGGAACTGATCCACCGCTATCGCGAGCAAGCTTTGCTCCCACAGGCTCGCTCCCACATTTGGACTGCGCTTAACCCGGCGTGCGATTACGCCGGGTCTCGATGATGTTCGGCAGTTGGGAAATCCGCCCCAGCAACCGCCCCAGCGCATCCAATCCCGGAATCTCGATGGTCAGGGACATCAGCGCCGTGTTGTCTTCCTTGTTCGAACGGGTGTTGACTGCCAACACGTTGATCCGCTCGTTCAGCAACACCTGGGACACGTCACGCAGCAGGCCGGAACGGTCGTAGGCGCGAATGATGATGTCCACCGGGTAGGTGAGCACCGGCACCGGGCCCCAACTGACCTGGATGATCCGCTCCGGCTCACGGCCGGCCAGTTGCAGCACCGAAGCACAGTCCTGGCGGTGAATGCTCACCCCACGGCCCTGGGTGATGTAGCCGACGATCGCATCCCCAGGCAACGGCTGGCAGCAGCCGGCCATCTGGGTCATCAGGTTGCCCACGCCCTGGATCTGGATGTCGCCGCGCTTGCCGGGCTTGTAGCCGGTGGCCTTGCGCGGGATCAGTTCCAACTGCTCGTTGCCGCGTTCCGGCTCCACCAGTTGCTGGGCCAGGTTGACCAGTTGCGCCAGGCGCAAGTCGCCGGCACCGAGGGCGGCGAACATGTCTTCGGCGGTCTTCATGTTGGCCTTTTCGGCCAGCTTGTCGAAATCCACCTGCGGCAGGCCCAGGCGACTGAGTTCGCGCTCGAGCAAAGTCTTGCCGGCGGCGACGTTCTGGTCGCGTGCCTGCAACTTGAACCAGTGAACGATTTTCGCCCGTGCTCGCGATGTGGTGATGTAGCCCAGGTTCGGGTTCAGCCAGTCGCGGCTCGGCGTGCCGTGTTTACTGGTGATGATCTCGACCTGCTCACCGGTTTGCAGGCTGTAGTTGAGCGGCACGATCCGCCCGTTGATCTTGGCGCCACGGCAGTTGTGGCCGATCTCGGTGTGGACGCGATAGGCAAAGTCCAGCGGCGTGGCGCCCTTGGGCAGGTCGATGGCGTGGCCGTCGGGGGTGAAGATGTAGACCCGATCCGGCTCGATATCGACCCGCAATTGTTCGGCCAGACCGCCGATGTCACCAAGTTCTTCATGCCACTCGAGCACCTGACGCAGCCAGGAGATTTTCTCTTCGTAGTGGTTGGAGCCCGACTTGACGTCGGTGCCCTTGTATTTCCAATGGGCGCAAACCCCCAGCTCGGCTTCCTCGTGCATGGCGTGGGTGCGAATCTGCACTTCCAGCACCTTGCCCTCCGGGCCGATCACCGCCGTGTGCAGCGAGCGGTAGCCGTTTTCCTTCGGGTTGGCGATGTAGTCGTCGAACTCCTTGGGAATGTGCCGCCACAAGGTGTGCACGATACCCAGCGCGGTGTAGCAGTCGCGCATTTCCGGGACCAGTACGCGAACGGCGCGGACGTCGTAGATCTGGCTGAATTCCAGGCCTTTGCGCTGCATTTTGCGCCAGATCGAATAGATGTGCTTGGCCCGGCCGCTGATGTCGGCCTCCACGCCCGTGGCCTGCAATTCTTCCCTCAACTGGGTCATCACATCCGTGATGAAACGCTCGCGATCCAGGCGCCGCTCATGCAGCAACTTGGCGATCTGCTTGTACTGGTCGGGCTCCAAGTAGCGGAAGGACAGGTCCTCCAGCTCCCACTTGATATGGCCGATGCCAAGGCGATGGGCCAGGGGGGCGTAGATGTCGAACACTTCCCGGGCGACGCGGTTGCGCTTTTCGTCGTCGGCGGATTTCACCGCGCGGATCGCGCAGGTGCGTTCGGCCAGTTTGATCAGTGCAACGCGCACGTCGTCGACCATGGCCACCAGCATCTTGCGCAGGTTCTCCACCTGGCCCTGGGTGCCCAGGACCATGGACTGGCGCGGACTGAGACTGGCACTGATCGCCGCCATGCGCAGCACGCCGTCAATCAGCTTGGCGACCACCGTGCCAAAACGCTGGCTGACCACCGGCAATTGGATCTGCCCTTCGCGCACACCGCGGTATAGCACCGCAGCCACCAGGGAGTCCTGGTCGAGCTTGAGATCGGCAAGGATTTCGGCGATCTCAAGGCCCGTCTGAAAACTCGAGGTGCCTTCGGACCAGAGGTTCTTCGCCGCGTTGTGCTGCTGTTCCGCTTCACGCGCGAACTCGCAGGCTTCTTTCAAGGCTTCGCGATCCAGTGCCGTGTCGATACTGACCGCGTGATCGAGCCAAGCCTCGAGATTGATACTGCCGTCGGTGTTGATCGGCTGGTGTGCTCTCACCTGTACCATCTTTACATACCTTCCCTATGACGCAGATTCAATGCGTCAATAACGCTGACCTTCGTTGCCCGTGTCCCCGCCCAGGGCTGTGGCGGTTGGCACGAACGGGTCAGTCGGACAAGCCATCCTGGCTCGCTTCAAATAACGCCATGGCCTCGACATGTGCCGTCTGAGGAAACATATCGAGAATCCCGGCACGTTTTAACCGGTAGCCCTGCTTGATCAATTCGGCCAAAGTTGCCGGGTTGCACGATACATATACCAACCGCCTGGCGCCCAGGGATGCCAGTTTGCGCACCACCTCGAAAGCACCGTCGCGGGGTGGGTCCAAGAGTACCGCAGAAAAGCCTTCGCCGACCCACTCGGCAGCCGCCAACGGCTGGGATAAATCGGCCTGAAAAAAGGCAGTGTTATTCAAATTGTTGCTGACGGCATTGGCCGCCGCGCGGTCAACCATGGCCTGTACACCTTCCACCGCCACCACTTGGCGCACCGCCTTGGCCAGGGGCAAGGCAAAGTTGCCCAGGCCGCAGAACAAGTCCAGCACCCGCTCCTCGGCTCGGGGCGCGAGCCACTCCAGGGCTTGGGCCACCATCGCCTCGTTGACCCCGGCATTGACCTGGATGAAATCCCCCGGCCGGTAAGCCAGCTCCAGGTCCCAGGCCTCAAGGCGATAACCCAGCGTCTGTCCCGGTTCGACCGGTTGCGGCTCGCCCTCACCCTGCAGCCACAACTGGGCTTGGTGGGCGGCGCAGAAATCCTTGAGAATCGTCAGGTCAGGCGCCGACAGTGGCGACACGTGCCGCAGCAACACCGCCAGGGACGAGCCGGCGAACAATTCCACATGCCCCAGCGCCTGGGGCTTGCTCAGGCGACGGAGCATGTCCGGCAAGCGACTCATGATCGGCTGCAAGGGTTGTACCAGTACCGGGCAATCGCCGATGGCCACGATGTCCTGGCTGCCGACGGCACGAAAACCCACTTCGAGTTTTTTTGCCTTCTGATCCCAGCGCACCGCCACGCGGGCACGACGCCGATAACCCAGTTCCGGCCCGCTCAATGGCGCAGCCCATTCATCCGGCTGCACGCCGGCGACCCGCGACAACTGCTCGGCGAGCATGCGCTGTTTGAGGGCGAGCTGTTCGTTGTGGGGCAAATGCTGGATGCTGCAACCGCCGCAGCGACCGGCATGCACGCACGGCGCCGCACGGCGCAGTTCACTGGACAGGAACACTCGCTCAGTGCGGGCCTCGACCACTTTGCCATGGGCCCCCAGCACCCGCGCCTCGACCTCTTCGCCGGCCAGGGCGCCGATCACGAACCAGGTGCGCCCGTCCAGAAAGGCAATACCCCGGCCATCGTTGGCCAAGCGTTCGATGGTCAAGCGCTGCTTCTTTCCGGTGGGCACCTGCGGGGCCCGGCTTCCGCCGCTGGGCTGGAAGCGCAGACCTCTTTCTTGCTTGGCCATCAGTTGGGCGCGTCGAAAATGCCGGTCGACAAGTAGCGGTCGCCGCGGTCGCAGATGATCGCGACAATGACCGCGTTTTCGACTTCCTGGGACAAGCGCAGCATGCCCGCCACGGCACCGCCCGAAGACACGCCGCAAAAGATGCCTTCTTCACGGGCCAGACGACGGGTGATGTCCTCCGCCTCGCTCTGGGCCATGTCGATAATGCGGTCCACGCGGTCGGCCTGGTAGATTTTCGGCAGATACTCCTCGGGCCAGCGACGGATGCCGGGGATGGCCGAGCCTTCCATCGGTTGCAGGCCGATGATCTGCACGTTCGGGTTCTGTTCTTTCAAATAGCGCGAGGTGCCCATGATGGTGCCGGTGGTGCCCATCGAGCTGACGAAATGGGTGATGGTGCCATCGGTCTGGCGCCAGATCTCAGGGCCAGTGGTGGTGTAGTGGGCTTCGGGATTGTCACCGTTGGCGAACTGGTCGAGCACCTTGCCGCGACCCTCGGCCTGCATCCGCTCGGCCAGGTCCCGGGCGCCCTCCATGCCTTCGTCTTTGCTCACCAGGATCAATTCGGCGCCATAGGCGGTCATTGCGGCCTTGCGCTCGGCACTGGAGTTGTCGGGCATGATCAGGATCATCTTGTAGCCCTTGATCGCCGCCGCCATGGCCAAGGCAATACCGGTGTTGCCAGAGGTCGCCTCGATCAGCGTATCGCCGGGGCGGATCTGCCCACGCAATTCGCCACGGGTGAGCATCGACAGCGCCGGCCGGTCCTTGACCGAACCCGCCGGGTTATTCCCTTCGAGCTTGAGCAAAAGCGTATTGCTGGTCACGCCGGGGAGGCGCTGCAAACGAACCAGCGGAGTGTTGCCGACGCAATCGGCGATAGTGGGGTACTGCACGGTCATGGCGTATTCGCAATCCGGACTGCGGGGGCGCCTATCATACCGGCAAACCTTGCCAGGCCATATCACGCAAAGTGTGGTGGTTATGGCTTATGGGAATAAGCAACGAAAGTGGGCTGCAAGCTGCCACTCAGAAATCCTGATTGAAGGGATCGCCGAGGCACGGCAACCGGCGAGACCGATGCACGGCGACATCAATTTTACGAAGATTGCCTGCCCGCAAGTCGCTACACTGCGCAGGTATTGCGTGCCGGATGCGCGCAAAGCTCAAACAGACCGCTGGATGCAGGAGAAAAGTGTGCTCAAGAAACTGGGAATCAAAGGCCGCGTGCTGTTGCTGACCCTGTTGCCGACCAGCCTGATGGCGCTGGTCCTGGGCGGCTACTTCACCTGGATGCAGCAATCGGACTTGCATGCCCAGTTGCTGCAGCGTGGCGAGATGATCGCCGAACAGCTGGCGCCGCTGGTCGCCCCGGCCATGAGCCACCAGGACACCGATCTGCTGGAGCGGATCGCCACCCAGTCCCTCGAGCAAGCGGATGTGCGCGCCGTGACCTTCCTGGCCCCTGATCGCACATCGCTGGCCCACGCCGGCCCGACCATGCTCAACCGAGCCCCGGAGGGCAACAGTGCCCAATTGCTGCAACGCACCGGCAACGATGCCACGCGTTACCTGTTGCCAGTATTCGGCAAGCACCGCAACCTGGCCGGCGAGCTGATTCCCGAAGAAGCCGATCGGCTGCTGGGTTGGGTCGAACTAGAGTTGTCCCACAGTGGCATGTTGCTGCGCGGCTATCGCAGCCTGTTCGCCAGCCTGCTGTTGATCAGCGCCGGCCTGTGCCTGACCGCACTGCTGGCGTTGCGTATGGGTCGCACGATCAACCGACCCCTGAGCCAGATCAAGCAAGCCGTGGCGCAACTCAAGGACGGTCACCTGGAAACCCGTCTGCCGCCTCTGGGCAGCCAGGAACTGGATGAGCTGGCGTCGGGCATCAATCGCATGGCCAGCACCTTGCAGAATGCCCAGGAAGAGTTGCAGCACAGCATCGACCAGGCCACTGAAGACGTGCGCCAGAATCTGGAAACCATCGAGATCCAGAACATCGAGCTGGACCTGGCCCGTAAGGAAGCCCTGGAAGCGAGCCGGATCAAGTCCGAATTCCTGGCGAACATGAGCCATGAAATCCGTACGCCGCTCAACGGCATCCTCGGCTTCACCCATCTGCTGCAGAAAAGCGAATTGACCCCGCGTCAGCTCGATTACCTGGGCACCATTGAAAAATCCGCCGACAGCCTGCTGGGCATCATCAACGAGATCCTCGACTTCTCGAAGATCGAGGCCGGCAAACTGGTGCTGGACAACATTCCGTTCAACCTGCGGGACTTGTTGCAGGACACCCTGACCATCCTCGCCCCCGCCGCCCACGCCAAACAACTGGAGCTGGTGAGCCTGGTCTACAGGGACACGCCCCTGTCGCTGGTGGGCGATCCGCTGCGCCTCAAGCAGATCCTGACCAACCTGGTGAGCAATGCCATCAAGTTCACCCGCGAAGGCACCATCATCGCCCGCGCCATGATGGAAGACGAACACGAAGACAGCGTGCAACTGCGCATCAGCATTCAGGACACCGGTATCGGCCTGTCGAATCAGGACGTACGGGCCCTGTTCCAGGCGTTCAGCCAGGCCGACAATTCCTTGTCCCGGCAACCGGGTGGCACCGGCTTGGGCCTGGTGATTTCCAAGCGCCTGGTGGAGCAGATGGGTGGCGAAATCGGCGTGGACAGCACGCCGGGCGAAGGCTCGGAGTTCTGGATCAGCCTGCGCCTGCCCAAGACCCGTGACGACGCCGAAGATTTGCCTGGCCCGCCGCTACTGGGTCGGCGCGTAGCGGTGCTGGAAAACCATGAACTGGCCCGTCAGGCCCTGCAACACCAGCTCGAGGACTGCGGTCTGGTGGTGACACCCTTCAACACCCTGGAAAACCTGACCAACGGTGTGACCGTCGCCCACCAGACCGATCAGGCGATCGACCTGGCGGTGCTGGGCATCACCAGCAACGACATGCCGCCGGAACGCCTCAGCCAGCACATCTGGGATCTTGAGCATCTGGGCTGCAAGGTACTGGTGCTGTGCCCCACCACTGAACAGACGCTGTACCACCTCTCCGTGCCCAACCCCCACAGCCAGTTGCAGGCCAAGCCGGCCTGCACGCGCAAGTTGCGCCGCTCGCTTTCCGACCTGGTCAACCCGCGTCCGCCCCGCAACGAACCCAACGAACCGGTGGGCAGCCGCGCGCCCAAAGTGCTGTGCGTGGACGACAACCCGGCCAACCTGCTGTTGGTGCAAACGTTGCTCGAAGACATGGGCGCCAAGGTGCTGGCGGTGGAAAGCGGTTATGCGGCGGTCAAGGCCGTGCAAAAGGAAACCTTCGACCTGGTGCTGATGGATGTCCAGATGCCCGGCATGGACGGTCGCCAGAGCACCGAGGCGATCCGCCAATGGGAAAGCGAGCGGCATTGCACGCCGCTGCCAATCGTCGCCCTCACCGCCCACGCCATGGCCAACGAAAAACGCGCCCTGCTGCAAAGTGGCATGGATGACTACCTGACCAAGCCCATCAGCGAACGGCAACTGGCCCAGGTGGTGCTTAAATGGACCGGCCTGGCCCTGCGTAACCAGGCGCCGGACCGGAGCACCGACGCTCAGGGCGGCAGCGAACTGCTGGTGCTCGATCATGAAGAAGGCCTGCGCCTGGCAGCCGGCAAGGCCGATCTGGCGGCGGACATGCTGGCGATGTTGCTGGCGTCCCTGGAAGCCGACCGCGAAGCGATTCGCCAGGCCAGCGAGGCCAATGATCACAACGCCCTGATCGAACGGGTCCACCGCCTGCATGGCGCCACTCGCTACTGCGGCGTGCCGCAATTGCGCGCCGCCTGCCAGCGCAGCGAGACCCTGCTCAAGCAACAGGACCCCAAGGCCGAGGCCGCTCTGCAGGAACTGGAACGTGCCATCGACCGCTTGGCCAACGAGGCACGCATCAGCGCCTGATCCAGGGCAATAGCCCAAAACCCGGGATCAAGGAAAATCTAAACGCCTAGAGGCTTATCTTTTGTGCCAGGAGGCCGCCATGCGCGCGATTCTTTTCAGCAGCCAGACCTACGACCGCGACAGTTTCAGCAAAACCCCGGCGCCCGCTGGCCTTGAACTGCAGTTTCAGCCGGCACGCCTGAACCTCGACACCGTGGCCCTGGCCGAACACCATGAAGTGGTGTGCGCCTTCATCAACGACGACCTGAGTGCCCCGGTGCTGGAGCGGCTGGCACAGGGCGGCACGCGGCTGATCGCCCTGCGCTCTGCCGGCTATAACCATGTCGACCTGGCCGCTGCCAAACGGCTGGGGTTGAGTATCGTCCGGGTGCCGGCGTATTCGCCCCATGCCGTGGCCGAGCATGCCGTGGCGCTGATCATGGCCCTCAATCGCTGCTTGCATCGCGCTTACAACCGCACCCGGGACGGCAATTTCAGCCTCCATGGGCTGACCGGTTTCGATCTGGTGGGCAAGACGGTCGGCGTGATCGGCACCGGGCAGATCGGCGCGACGTTCGCGCGGATCATGGCCGGCTTCGGCTGCCGGTTATTGGCCTACGATCCGTCCCCCAACCCGCAGGTCCAAGCCCTGGGCGCTCGTTACCTGCCCTTGGCCGATCTGCTGGCGCAAGCACAGATCATCAGCCTGCATTGCCCGCTCAACGAGCAGAGCCGACATTTGATCAACGCCGATTCATTGGCTGCCATGCAACGTGGCGCGATGCTGATCAACACCGGACGCGGCGGTCTGGTAGACACACCCGCCTTGATCGAGGCATTGAAAAGCGGTCAGTTGGGCTATTTGGGGCTGGATGTCTATGAGGAAGAAGCGCAACTGTTCTTCGAGGACCGCTCCGACCTGCCCTTGCAGGATGATGTGCTGGCCCGGTTGCTGACCTTCCCCAACGTGGTGGTCACCGCGCATCAGGCCTTCCTGACCCATGAAGCGTTGGCCGCCATCGCCGCGACAACCCTGGACAACATCGGCGCCTGGGCCGCCGGCACCCCACAAAACCTGGTGGACAGCTGAGCATTACCCTTGTGGGAGCGAGCCTGCTCGCGATTACGATGGGCCTGTCAGCATGGCGTCGACTGACGCCCCGCTATCGCGAGCAGGCTCGCTCCCACAGGGCTTTCGTCGCCTGGATCATCCCAACCCATGGCCCGTGCTAGCATATCGCGCCTATCTGGAGGACCCATGGCCGAACACGATTTCCGCTACACCCTGATGAACCCGCAACACACCCTGACCGAGGTCCGCGCCCTGGCGCCGGGCCGTTATCAGGTCACCGGCAACGGCGGCTCGATTCAGGCCAACGATGTGCTGCTCGTCACCCTCAAAGGCAGCAAGGACTTGTCTATGCGCCTGACCGTGGACACCGTTCGGCACTTGCTCAAGCCCATGGGTCAATGGACCGCCATGACCACCGGCCCGGTGTTCGGGGAGCTGGCGATCCACACCTGGCAGGTCAACTGCGACCGCTGCGCCAAGCAACTGAGCTTTGAATTTGCCGTCGACGCCAAGCTCGGCGTCAAGGCGCAGAAGCCGGCCGCCACCGCGCGCATTGCCGAGCTGGGCTGGACCACCGTCGGTGAAAAACACCTGTGCCCGACCTGCCAGGAAGCCGCCTGATGAAACGCCTGGCCCTGACCGCGCTGATCGGCGCCGGCCTGATGGGTTGCGCCGCCGAGCCGGTGCAATTGCAGCAAAACCGCAGCTACATCCTGGAATGGATTGGCGAACGCCCCTTGATGGACTACAGCAACCTGACCATCACCCTCGGGGACGACGGTCGGGCCTACGGCAACGGCGGCTGTAACCACTGGTTCGCGCCCTACACCCTGGAAGGCCACCGATTGAGCTTCGGCAAGATCGGCAGTACCCGCAAACTCTGCGCCCCGGCGCTGATGGAGCAGGAGACGCGCTTTTTGCAGGCCCTGGAAAAGGTCGAAAGCTGGGACATCTCGCCCATCGAGCAAATGCGCTTCTGGCCGGCCCAGGGCAAGCCCCTGCGGTGGTGGTTGGAGGAAGGTTGAGACCCGTTAAAACACGGACATAGGTTGCACCCGTGGCGAGGGAGCAAGCTCCCTCGCCACAAAAGCCTCCTTGCCTCCTTGCTCATTGCCACAAAGAGGGGTTATTTGAACGCCTGCAACGCCTCAAGCTTGGCCATCACCGCCGCCGCCGTCTGTTCCCCCAGCATCTGCTCGCGCACCTTGCCCTGGTTGTCGATGATGTAAGTCACCGGTAACCCTTCGCTGCGCGGGATATCAAAAAAGTCGGCCGGGTCACGGGCCAGCACGGTGAAGCCGATGCCCAGTTTCTCGCTGGCGCTCTTGAGCTCCTCACCTTGCACCTGATCAAAATTGACCCCGAACACCCCCACGTTACGGCCCTTGAGCTGTTCGGCCAGGGCATTGAACTCGGGGATTTCGGTACGGCACGGTGCGCACCACTCGGCCCAGTAGTTGAGCACCACCCACTGCTTGTCCAGCCGTTTTGAGGCGATAGCCTGGCCGTTCTGATCAACTCCGTAGTCATTCCCGCAGCCGGCGAGCAACAAAATCCCCATGAATGCCAGTGCCGTCGTCAATCGCCTTGCCATGTGCCAATCCTTGTATTGAATGTGAACGTCGGCGCGGCCCGCCGTTTTCGAACGCGCCCGTCTCAGGTGCCTGGTACCTCGCGACACAGTAGAATAGCCGCCACCTTACGCAAGATGCGACCCGCTCATGACCGATCTGACGCTATATCACAACCCGCGCTGCTCCAAATCCCGCGGTGCGCTGGAACTGTTGGAGGCCCGTGGCCTGACGCCCACCGTGGTCCGCTACCTGGAAACCCCGCTCGACGCAGCGCAGTTGGAACGCCTGTTGGCCAAGCTCGGCATCACTGCCCGGCAACTGCTGCGCACCGGTGAGGACGAATACAAGACCCTGAACCTGGCCGATGAAAACCTGAGCCAGTCCCAACTGATCGCCGCCATCGCCGCTCACCCCAAACTCATGGAACGACCGATTCTGGAAACCGCTGACAAGGCCGTGATCGGGCGCCCGCCAGAGAAGATCCTGGAGATCCTGCCGTGAGCACACCGTACATTCTGGTGTTGTATTACAGCCGCAGTGGCTCGACCAACGAAATGGCCCGGCAGATCGCCCGGGGCATCGAGCAGGCCGGGCTGGAAGCGCGGTTGCGCACGGTGCCGGCGATTTCCGCCGAGTGCGAAGCGGTATCGCCGGACATTCCCGAACAAGGCCCGCTGTACGCCAGCCTCGATGACCTGAAAAACTGCGCCGGCCTGGCCCTGGGCAGTCCGACCCGTTTCGGCAACATGGCCGCGCCGCTGAAATACTTTCTCGATGGCACCAGCAACCTGTGGCTGACCGGCGCCCTCGTGGGCAAGCCGGCGGGTGTGTTCACTTCCACCGCGAGCCTGCATGGCGGCCAGGAAACCACTTTGCTGTCGATGATGCTGCCGCTGTTGCACCACGGCATGCTGATCACCGGCCTGCCCTACAGCGAGTCAGCCTTGATCGAAACCGAGGGCGGAGGCACGCCTTACGGCCCGAGCCATCACGCCGGGGCCGACGGTAAAAGCGGCTTGAACGAACATGAAGTCGCGCTGTGCCGGGCACTGGGCTTGCGCCTGGCAAAAACCGCCCTACTGCTGGAGAACGGCCGTGGCTAAGAAGCCGAAAATCCTGCCGCCCATTCAGTGGCTGGAACCGCGGGTACGCATCGCCCGGGTCCTGAGCCTGCTGTGCTTTTTCGGGCTGGTGGGGTTGCTCTGTGTGTATTACCTGCTGATCGCCGACCTGCACGGCGCGCGCCCCTGGGTGATTCTGCTGATCGAGCTGGTGCCGCTGCTGATACTGGCGCCAGGCATGATCAGCGGCAGCCCCCGCGGGCATTCGTGGATGTGCTTTGTGGTGAACCTGTACTTCATCAAAGGCGCGCTGGCGGCCTATGACCCGAACCGACAGGTGTTCGGTTTGCTGGAAATGGCGGCGAGCGTGGCGGTGTTCTGCTCGGCGCTGCTGTATGTGCGCTGGCGGTTTCAGTTGAACCGGCGGTTGGCTGGAGAAGGCGAGATTTCCGTCGCCTGATAGATGGCTATCGCGAGCAGGCTCGCTCCCACATGAGATTTGTGGCGTTCACAGATCCCCTGTGGGAGCGAGCCTGCTCGCGATGCGGCCTCAATGATTGACGGTATACGCCAGCATCATCGAAATCTGGCTCATGGGCCTTCCACCACTCTCTTCATGCCACTGGTTGAAGGCCTGTTGCACCGTCGCCAGATCCCGCAGGCTGGTGGGAACTTTGTCGATGATGTCCTGCGCATTGAGCGCCGCCACCACGTCATAACTGGGCACAAAAGTGTCCTTGCCCATCATCCGCAGGAAACGCGGAGCCGACAGACCGCCCAGTTGATGGCCGTGCTTTTTCAGGTAGGTCCACAGGCCTACGATGTCGGTCACCGGCCAGTCGGCGATCAGCGCGCCAAAGCTGCCTTTTTCATGGGCCACGTCCAGTATCAATTGCGCGTTGCGCGGCACGCTCTTGAGCTTGCCCAAGTGACGGATGATCCGCGCGTCCTGCATCAGCCGCTCCAGGTGCTCGGCGCTCATCAGCACGACTTTTTCCGGGTCGAACTTGAAAAACACTTCCTCGAACGCCGGCCACTTGGCGTCCACCAGGCTGTGCTTGAGCCCGGCGCGAAACACCCGCAACGCCATGATCGAGAGGTAGCGGTCGTCGCTGATCTTGCGCAGTTGGGCCGGGGTCTTGGGAACAGGCAGGTGGGCTTCCAGTTCAGCCGCCGAACCGAAGCGGTTCAGACAATACTCGTGCAGCCACTTGTAATCGCGCATGCCCTCTCCTGGGGTCGGAAATGAAAACGGCGCTCTAAGTGGCCTGGCCACGAGCGCCGTGAATAGGAGCCGCTGAGTTCGTCAGAGGTTCACCACGTTGACGAATCGCGGCGTGGCGCTTTCGTCGATGCGCAGGTTGGTGAAGTCGAACAGGTTACGGTCCGCCAGTTGCGACGGAACGACGTTCTGCAAGCCGCGGAAAATGCTCTCGGTACGGCCCGGGGTCTTGCGCTCCCACTCCTGCAGCATCTCCTTGACCACCTGGCGTTGCAGGTTTTCCTGGGAGCCGCACAGGTTGCAAGGGATGATCGGGAACTGCTTGAAGTCTGAATAGGCCTGGATGTCTTTCTCGCTGCAGTAGGCCAGCGGGCGGATCACCACGTTGCGCCCGTCATCGGCGCGCAGCTTGGGCGGCATGGCTTTGAGCGAGCCGTTGTAGAACATGTTGAGGAAAAAGGTCTCGACGATGTCGTCACGGTGGTGCCCCAGGGCCATCTTGGTCGCGCCGATCTGGTCGGCAAAGGTGTAGAGCGTGCCACGACGCAGGCGTGAGCACAGCGAGCAGGTGGTCTTGCCTTCCGGGATCAGTTCCTTGACCACCGAATAGGTGTCCTTCTCGACGATGTGATATTCCACGCCCAGCGATTGAAGGTAGGCCGGCAACACATCCTCGGGGAAACCGGGCTGCTTCTGGTCCATGTTCACCGCGACAATGTCGAACTTGATCGGCGCAACCTTCTGCAAATGCATCAGCACATCGAGCAAGGTGTAGCTGTCCTTGCCTTATAGCCTAAGAAAACATAACTGGACAGCATCAGAATAATCGCAACCTGTTGATTTTAAATGAATTAAATAGAAAGCTGGCTTTACAGAAAAATGCGAAAAAGTAAATTTTGCGTCTTCCTGACCTCTAAACACCCTCTTCCCCCCCGAAAAATCACCTTGAACCTTTACAAAATCCGAACGACATCAATCCGGCCTTCAACGCTGGATGATGAAACCTCGGCTGCTTCGAATTCGTAGGGCGGTCGGGCATCCGACCTATCAATGGATAGATCTATAAAATTGAAGAGACTGCGATCAGCTAACTGGGATGGACTTACGTTTTGTAAGCTGTGAAAGATGTTTTCTACGCAGCCAGGATTTACCGAATCCCACTCCGCAATCATCGACTTGATTTTTTTCCTCTGCAAATTCTCTTGCGAGCCGCAGAGATTGCACGGAATGATTGGATATGCGCTATCGGCAGCGACCTTTGCTATATCTTTCTCGCGACAGTAGGCGAGCGGCCGGATAACTATATTTCTCTTGTCATCGCTAAGAAGCTTAGGAGGCATCCCTTTCATTTGCGCCTGGAAGAACATGTTCAGAAACAAAGTTTCAACCATGTCATCCATATGATGACCGAGTGCTAATTTAGTAGCCCCAATTTCCTCGGCAAAACTATAAAGCGTGCCCCTTCTGAGCCTAGAGCAAAGAGAACAAGTAGTCTTACCTTCTGGAATCTTACTCTTGACAACGGAATAAGTATCCTTGTCAATTATATAATAATCAATACCTTTAGCCTCAAAAAACTCTGGCAATATATGCTCTGGAAAGCCAGGTTGCTTCTGATCAAGATTCACCGCCACAACACTGAATTTTATTTTCGCAACTCTTTGCAAGTGCAGCAAAGCGTCAAGCATTACGAATGAATCTTTGCCACCACTTACGCAGGCCATAACCTTGTCGCCATCTTCGATCATTGCGTAATCTACAACAGCCTTGCCCACATTGCCGCGCAGCTTTTTGCGACGATGCTCCGCAGCACTATTAATCTGAGACGCTTGTTCGCCCATCATCATAAATACTAGTTTCCAATTAAAATATTTACAAAATCAATTTGCCATATAAGCACGGCCTACCTTGCAACATCCCGCACTACTTGCGAAGGATTGAGATAGCTAGACACTACCAAAATCGGGCGCAGAAACAATCCGAAGCAAGGCACTGCATTGAGGCTACGTTTTTAATATACGGCACAAACTCTTAAGTAAACCTATACGACAGTATCATCTGCCGAGTTTGATCCCAGCTATATCATAACAAGATTATGCCTGCGTTTTATAGAAGCTCCTGACCAACGATCCATTCAGCTTGACCGAGTCGCAACAGAGGAGGATGACAGCACGGAGCTCTGCAAGTCACGCGGAGAGGCCGCAGCAGCCCCAGAAACGCATATGGCTACAGGCAGGCATCAGTCATTTGGGCTGGATTCAGGCGGTGGAGATCAAGCCTTCAGCGAAGCCTCGATCGCGGCAATGTCGATCTTCGTCATGCCATCATGGCCACGAACGTACGCGTTGCTGCCGCTCGATCAGGGCTGGGTATGGCAGCCGTCAGGATATGCGGGGTGATCTACCACGAAACGCCCCACTCGCCCCTGCACCAGCCATACGCGCTCACCTACCCCCCAATTGTCGATGATCGCGCTCCACAAGTGGTCTGTCTCAGCCTGATCATCGGTCGCGACCTGGAACGAACACGTCTCTTTGTGCTGGAGCACCGGGCCGTCGTTCAGGCCAAGGCACGGCATGCGCGTTACCCTTAACTCGGCCGTGAATACATCGCCCTGCTTGCCGACTGGATAGTCGCCCGGAGTGTGGTTGACGACCACCACCACGTCGTCCAGAAAGTCTCTGCATACAAGGAAGAAGTCTCCCCTTTGATTAAACGACAGTAACTGATTAGCGGTGACGATTCGAAGCTTCCCCTCCATCTAGGTCGAAACCGGCCAGAGGCGGACGTTCCTTATTGTCTACGATGCGGTAGATTCCCCTTTCAGGGGCTTGCAAGTATGCAAAGGGCCTCGAAGAGGCCTGGGGACAAATCGGCCAAAAGCAACTGATTTCCGGTTTTCACTAAACCGCAAGTGATTCAAGGCAGGAGCACTTTACGTGCTCCTTGTGCCAGATATAATTTTACATATAGTGTTAAGCGCTCATCAAAGTAATTAAGGTGGTTCAATGCTAGACAAAATTTACATCTTGGTTGAAGAGAAGTACTTCACGTCCGGAGACTTTAATGGACTGACTTTACTCGAGCTTATTAAAGATACAGGCTTCGCGAAAGACGTGGCTCTGGCCGAGATCAGGGTGGGTGTCGAGACTGATTTACTGACGATTGAGCACATGGGAAATCCTCATATAAAACCGTTTGCCAGGGTAAATAAGGAGGAAATGCTTGGATTTTTAGATGAGAGTATGGGCGAGAAGCCTTTCTGTATGTACCCACACCCCGAGAAGCTGAAGAGCGCTGCGGCCGCCGAAACCTATCGAGAGACCCCCTTCGCTTATGAATTAGCAAAAGGGGCAGGTCAGTTAGACTTTCGGGCCTTCGATCTATCAATACTAGAGTTCTATCGGAACGATCCAAGATACCACTACGAAACAAACTCAATACAAGGCCGTATCTGCGTTACAGACGAATACTTCGAATCTGAGTTCATGCCTGAGCACGACCAAGTGCTTCTACAGAGCTTCGGATTTGCGTATGACAAGGAATTAAATCGCTATGTAGGGGTTGTTCTGCGTTACCTCAACAAACTGAGCCCTGAGCATCAGAGGATATGGGCAGCCAAGCAGGTAAAGAAAGATGATACCTGGCTGCACCCTGAGTACTTCGCAAAATCCTTCCAAGGCAGCTGGGGTACAAGGCTGTCCATATTTGATGCCTTCGTTCAGGAACTAGATCAAATCAACCAGATGTGTGACCGAATAGGCAAGCCGCAACTCTTCAGGGAAAGCTACTGCCAAGAGCGAATACGTGGGTTCGAATTCCTCTTAAGGCCCACTAAATCTGAACTTGAAGGCTTTGTTCACCTTCTCGACAAGATGATGTCAGACAATATTTCAAAAGACTTTTTCCGAGGAGATCTGGAACTGGAAAGGGATGTGACTCGCAAAACTGACGGAAAAGTTGTCGTTGAGCCCAAAGGGACTATCCAACTTCTAGAGGAGTGGCTAAGAAAATCCTATAGGTCGGCGGAGAGCGAAGATCCAGTCGAGATATTGATCAAGACTTTTAGGAAGATCAGGAAGCTGCGTCAAGAGCCAGCCCACAGGATCGGACTAGACATGTTTGATCAGGCCATCTTCAAGGAACAAAGGGCGCTCATCATAGAGGCCTATAACGCAGTTCGTATTCTACGGCTCATTTTTGGGCTGCACCCCGACGTCAATGCTAATCCTCCGAAAATTAGCGATTGGTTGCGAGATGGTAAAATCTGGGATATCTAGGAGAGCAGGATTGGTTACGAGATTTTTAGAGAGAATTGCTTATCTGGGTTTATTGTTGGACTCTCGATCGGAAATACTGCAAGAAAAGAATTCTACGAAACTCAGGCCGTGGATAGCAAATATATACCTCTTAGTGCATTACGTGCTGGGGTTCTTCATGCTTTGGCTAACCAAGGATAACCTTGACAAGGTCAACAACTCCGCCTCAGGCACGCTAATATCTGGCTCAATTGAAACTGCATGGCTAATCGCTGGTGTCGCCTGGGGAAATGTCGGCTGGGATGTAAGCCGAAGCATCCTTAAAAGTGGAAATATCAGGTCATCAATTGTGGCCCTGCTAAAAACAACACTTCCGATGCTAATCCTGCTTCCAGGAATTATATATAATATTCAGATTTATCATGAATGGTTCTCGGGCGGGTTTCTGTACGCTCGTCACTATGCAATTGAGTGGATGTACTTAGCACCTATCGTCTTAATTATGATGAGGGGACTCAGGTGGGCAGTTAGTCGAGCGGAAAAACCATAGGCCTCGCATATCTGCTTTGGGTCACTTCGGCCCTTCGTCGGGGGACTGCTGTCGACCCGAAGCAGTCATTGACGAAGGTCAGAAGCCGGCCAAAAGCGGACAGCCCGGTAAGCGGCCCACCTAAGCCATGAGTTGAGATAATCGACCGCAAAACGCAGGTAGCGACACCAGCGCCTTGGCTGTCAGATACCCTTACCCAACATCTTGCCGTTAACGGTCTTGCCGTAAAGGTTCACGCCGTCATTGGCGTGGTACTTATCTCGAGTTTTCTCGACTGAGCCATCAATCAAGCGCGGGTCTTGCGGTCGCTCGTGGCTGTTCATGAAGGCCGCCACGTTCCAGGCGTCTTCATCTGACAGGGTGCCGCCTTTGCCCAGTGGCATGTTTTCCTTGATGAACGCCGCAGCCGTGTTGATTCGATGCATGCCAGCACCCCAGTTGAACGAGTCCGCCCCCCAGAGTGGCGGGAATACATAAAGGTCACCAGACTTCTGCCCTTCCCCGTTTGGCCCATGACAGACGGCGCAC
>LNAP01000570.1_pt1 | contig 88777 bp, 81 predicted proteins | sample 602601 | NCBI WGS metagenome assembly LNAP01 (sample SAMN02440304, study PRJNA202911) | soil metagenome | biome: Subtropical and temperate rainforests or woodlands; isolation source: soil samples (1 kg each in a 20% v/v slurry with milli Q water) were... ...
CGTTCGATCAAGGGCACACCGAACCAATCCTCCAGCGCCTTGATACGTCGCCCGAAGGCCGGGTGCGTCACACAACGAATTTCCGCCGCCCGCGACAGACTCCGCGTGCGGGCCAGCTCGATGAAGTCTTCCAGCCATTCCAGTTGCATGAATAATTCCTGTTGAAGGTGCGCGGCCGGCTTCTGACTCGGACGTCTGAGCGCGCACATTACCTGTGAATGACGGCGCAGCGAAACACCGTGGGCGTGCGCTGCCTTTCCGACCAACGTCACGCTGCAGGTGATCCATTCCTTGAACACGATGCATTGTGCGATTACTGTATATCCGAACAGTAATGGAGCTTCTCATGCAGCTGATCGACAAGCTCAGCATCCTCGCTGACGCCGCCAAATACGATGCGTCCTGCGCCAGCAGCGGCGCGCCCAAGCGCAGCTCGGAGGGCAAGACCGGCCTGGGTTCCAGTAATGGCATGGGCATCTGTCACAGCTATACCCCAGATGGCCGCTGCGTTTCGTTGCTGAAAATCCTGCTGACCAATTTCTGTCTGTACGACTGCCAGTACTGCGTCAACCGCCGCTCAAGCGATGTTCCCCGCGCGCGGTTCAGCCCGGCGGAAGTGGTGACGCTGACCCTGGATTTTTACCGGCGCAACTGCGTCAGCGGCCTGTTTCTGAGTTCGGGGATTATTCGCTCGGCGGACTACACCATGGAACAACTGATCGAAGTCGCTCGGCTGTTGCGCGAAGAACATAATTTTCGCGGTTACATCCACCTCAAGACCATCCCGGAAGCTGATCCGCTGCTGATTGAACAAGCCGGTCGCTATGCCGATCGCCTCAGCGTCAATATTGAGTTGCCGACGGACCTGGGCCTCAAGACCCTCGCGCCGGAAAAAGACGTGGCGTCCATCAAGCAAGCGATGAAGACCATTTTTACCGGGCAGCAAACCATCCTCAATGAACCGCGCGCACCGCGCTTCGTGCCCGCCGGGCAAAGCACGCAAATGATCGTGGGGGCCGATGACACCGACGACAGCACCATCTTGCACAGCGCCGAATCACTCTACGGCGACTTTGGTTTGCGCCGGGTCTATTACTCGGCGTTCAGCCCTATTCCCAATAGCCCGAAAAGCGTACCGCTGGCCGCCCCGCCGCTGATGCGTGAGCATCGCTTGTACCAAGCCGACTTCCTGTTGCGCGGCTACGGTTTCAAAGTCAACGAACTGTTCAAGGGGCCGGGGCATCTGGCGCTGGATATCGATCCGAAACTGGCCTGGGCTCTGGCCAATCGCGACATGTTCCCGCTGGACCTGAACCGCGCCGAGGCTTCGCTGATCGCGCGTATTCCGGGGATCGGTATTCGCACCACCAAGCGACTGGTCGAGCTGCGCCTGCAACGGCGAATTCGCTACGAAGACCTGACCCGCCTGCGTTGCGTGCTGGCCAAGGCCAAGCCATTCATCATCACCAGTGATTACCATCCTCCCCAGGCGGAAACCACCAGCGAATTGCTGCATCTGCAATTGCGCGACAAACCGCAGCCACAGCAACTGGGGTTGTGGGGATGATCAGCCTGGATTGCGACAATCTTTTCGACACCTGGCGTCAGCAGGCACGTTGGTTGCTCAGCCATGAAATCGACCCCAGCCAGGTGAGCTGGTCGTCGGACGTGGCGAAAGACCTGTTTGCCACGGACGAGCATTACCCACAGCAAGCCGGTCCGTTTCAGGCGCGCATACCCTTGGCGCTGATCGAACTGCTGGCCAACGCCGCATGTTATCGGGGCGAACAGCGCTGGAGTCTGCTGTATGAAGTCTTGTGGCGAGTCAGTCATGGCGACCGCACAGCCATGCTGGCCGGCGACAAACTCGGTAGCGAGTTGCATCGACGCATCAAGCAAGTCAGCCGCGAAGCTCATCATCTGCATGCGTTTTTGCGCTTTGTCGAGCTGCCGCCTCTGGATTTGCCTCTGGACTTGTCGCCGCCGGAGCGATCACGCCTGGAAGCGCTTCGTCCCCAATACGTCGCCTGGCATGAACCTGCCCACGACATCCTGCACAGCGCCAGCCAGCACTTCATCGGCCGCATGGGGCTGCACCGCTGGATGATTGCCACTCCGGCGGACGGGGTTTATTTCGACGGCAAACAACTGACCCACGAACGTGTCTGCCCGCCTGCGTGGCAGGAGCTGGCGCGCAATCCAGAGGATCCTCAGGGCGAACTCTGGCTGACTTACTACCGCAACATCTTCAATCCGGCGCGACTCAATCCCAAGGTCATGCAAGGCCACCTACCCGCCCGCTTCTGGAAGAACCTGCCGGAGGGGCCCTTGATACCCGCGCTGATCAGCGAAGCCAGAACCGGCAAACAGCGCGACGGTCAGGCCAGTCAGATTGCGGCAAAACCCGGCAAGCGCATTGCCCGCGGGCCAGACACTCTAAAAACCACAGAGCCTGAGCAAAATTCCATGCTTATTGATTGAGCGGCCTGTTCACTTACTTGGATAACAACCGCTGAAAACCAATAAGCAGACTGATAGCTTTATAAACAGGAATACACTTTCCAGAACTTGAGATACAGCCGTTTAGCGGCATTCATTATGCGTCACCAAGTCGTCAGCCTTAGATGCAAATGACCGTCCATTATTCTGAAGTTTCTTTAATTTTCTTGCACCTTGCTTTATTGACTCATCTGCGACACATAAACTTTTAACTTCCAAAAACTACTTTATTCAGGCCATTGACGGCCTCCGACAAACCTGATGACATCGGTAAAATAATAAAAATCTGCCTCGCAAGAGGCTTAGATGCTACTAAGGATAAAACTTAAAAGTTGATCCATCTGCTAAGCTGCGCGGCACAACGCACTCCTTAGGGCCCTCAATCAGAAGGCTTCAGCACCCAGAGATCTCAAATGGAAGGCATTGGCATCCGGCTAAAATCGGAAAGAAAGAGATTGGATCTTTCCCAGCAGGCGCTAGGAGCCATCGGCGGTATTGAAGCCAACGCCCAGGGGCTCTACGAACGAGGCAAACGTTTCCCGAACGCGGGCTATCTGGGTGCGGTTGCCCAGGCCGGTGTCGATATTCTGTTCGTGATCACCGGCGCCCATAGGGTCCTGGCGCTGGACGGCATCAGTGCCGGAAACACCAAGCTGCTCAGGGAGCTGGACGGTTTGCCCGCAGAAGTGCAAGAAGACATCAAACGTCTGATCAGCACACTGTTCATGGCCGACGACCATGCCTGATCGATAACATCAGGCATTGGCCGCCGCTTACAACTCCAGCGTTCCATCGATGCAGGTCACTGCGTCGCCAGCAATCCAGATGTCGTCGCCAACCCGTTCAACATGAACCCTGCCCTGTCGCCCCATGGCAGTTCCCTGGCTGGCGACATAAGTGTCCGGCGCCAGTCCGGCCCCCAGCAGCCATTGCGCGATTCCGGCATTGAGACTGCCGGTAACCGGATCTTCCGGCATGCCGTCCCCGGCGATGAATGCGCGGACCTCGAACTGCGCTTCATCACCGTCACGCACGGGATCCCAAGGCGCGAATACGCCGATGGCCAGCCCCGCAAGTTGCGCGTAATCCGGTTGCAGCGCCAAAACCGTGGCACGATCCGCCAGGCGCAGCGCCAGCCAACCGGCACCGTTATCCACCCAGCGCGCTTCGAGTATCGCCCCTTCACCCAGCCCCATGCCCGCACGTATGCGCTCAAGCAACGAAGCTTCGACAGGTTCCGAGCGCAACAGTGGCGGAGCGGTGAAGCCCAGTTGCGTGCCTTGGCGGCGAATGCGAATCAGACCGACCCCGCATTCCTGAATGATCTCCTCACCTTTGGGCTGCCCGCCGTTTTCCAGCCAGGCATGGCAACTGCCCAATGTCGGATGCCCGGCGAAAGGCAGCTCCTGCGTAGTGGTGAAAATCCGCACCCGATAGTCCGCACGGGGATCGACCGGATCAAGCACAAAGGTGGTTTCGCTCAGGTTGGTCCAGCGGGCGAACGCGGCCATCCGTGTTTCACTCAGCTCATCGGCGCGCAGCACAACAGCCAGCGGGTTGCCGAGTAACCTGTGTTTGCTGAACACATCGATTTGTTTGAAATGAAAACGGCTCATGCAGGCGCACCTTGTGCAACGAAGGAATCCAAGACTGGCATGCGGACCGGCTAAAGGCCAACCCCTCAGCGGTGACACTGCAGCCGTGACTGCATCGATTAGTTCGCTATCGGCGGCGGCCCTCGATTAGTATTCACCTCAACCTGCGGCCCTTGCCCGCCCAACGGGTTTTATATCGCCCAGGCCTCGGAGACTGCATATGCTCGACAATTCGTCCCTTTCCCCCGTCGAGGCGTTGCGCACGCTACTGGCTGAAAAGCGCTTCATGGTCTTGACCGGCGCCGGTATCAGCACGCCCTCGGGAATTCCTGATTACCGGGACAGCGAAGGCGTGCGCCGGGGCAAGGCTCCGATGATGTTTACTGAATTCCTCACCGTGCCGGAATCGCGTCGCCGCTACTGGGCGCGGGCCATGCTCGGTTGGCCCAGAATCCGCAAGGCGCAGCCCAATCCTGCGCATCTGTCCCTGGCCGCCATACAGCGCGCCGGACACATTGCCGGGGTGATCACCCAGAATGTCGATACGCTCCACGATCAAGCTGGCAGTCACGACGTGATCGAGTTGCATGGCAGCCTGCATCGAGTGTTATGCCTGGACTGCGGCGAGCGCTTTGATCGTGGGGAGATTCAACTGATTATGGAGACTGACAACCACTATCTGCTCGGGGTCGACGCAGTCCAGGCGCCTGACGGCGACACCTTGCTGGACGCAGCTTTCGAGGCGAATTTTCAGGTCCCTGATTGCCCTCGATGCGGCGGTGAACGGCTTAAACCGGACGTGGTGTTCTTCGGCGAAAACGTCGCTGCACCAACCGCCGCCAAGGCGATGGCCAGTGTCGAGGAAGCGGATGGGCTTCTGGTGATCGGCTCATCGCTGATGGCCTATTCCGCATTTCGTCTGTGCAAGGCGATCAATGCCCAGGGCAAACCGCTGGTGGCGATCAATTTCGGCAAAACCCGGGCCGATGAATTGCTGGACCTGAAGTTCGAGATGTCCTGTGATGTGTTACTACCTGAATTGGCAGCAAGTCTGCTTGCAACTTAAGTCTACTGGACACACATTAACTGTAGTGCGCCGTTTCAATCAAATACCTTGTTCGCCATCCTATTATTACGCTTTTGGTAAAAACTGTTTTGCACAATGATGACTACCTCCTCACGGCTTTTACTTCTACCATGCGCGGCATGACAAATTGACCTGCAAGATTAACGGCCTTCTTACAGAAGTAAGTTAATAAAATGTCGGCGTGCAACTTACAACTTTCTCTGTTTATTAATTAGCCACCAGGAACATCAAATGAATATCAGAGTCGCACTTATCGCGATCGCATTCACGGGTGCGAGCGCTCACGTGCTGGCCATGGAAGGCAGCACCGTTGCCGATCCAGAGGGTACGCCGGTCGAGGACTACGCTTACGGCGATCATCCGGATATTGCCAAAGTACTCGAAACTTCGGAAGTTCCAAATGTATGCGGCCCGGTCTCGGTCGAAATGGCGTATGAAGATTCAAGTGGACAACGGCACATCATGCGCTATCAGATCATGGGTAACGGCTGCTCCAACGGCTGACAATTACAAAATAAGTGACTTCGGGCGAGCGACTCATTTACCGCTCGCCCGATGACTTGTTACCTCGCTCAGAACAAACCAAGCTGCCCGCCGATCAACGTGCTGAATTCATCGTCCACGAAGGGCAAAATGGCATCTGCAATCGGCTGCAATTGTCGGCTGACGTAATGGTCGTAATCGATGGGCGAATGCTGGGTTTCCAGCGGTTCCGGACCGGCCACAGTGATGACGTAACTGATCCAGCCGCCGTTCTGATATTGGCGCGGGCGGTGGTGCAGATCATTGAACTCGTCAGCCAGACGCGCCGCCCGCACATGGGGCGGAACGTTACGTTCATAATCGTCCAGCCGCCGACGTAAACGCTTGCGATAAACCAACAGGTCGTCGAAGTCCCCCGCCACGGTACGCCGCACGTATTCGCGCACGTAATCCTGATACGGCTGGCGATTGAAGATGCGCAGATACAAGGCTTGCTGGAACTGCCGCGCCAGGGGTGACCAGTCGGTACGCACCGTTTCCAGACCTTTGTAAACCATCTCTTCCGAACCATCGGCACGCCTGACCAACCCGGCATAGCGCTTTTTGCTGCCCTCTTCCGCGCCGCGAATGGTCGGCATCAGGAAACGCTTGAAGTGGGTCTCGAATTGCAATTCCAGCGCGCTTTCCAGACCCAACTCCTGCTGCAAGTGTTCGCGCCACCATTGATTGACCTCACGCACCAGCGTCTGGCCGATCTGCGCGGCATCCGCTTCGCTGTGCGGGCTTTTGAGCCAGACGAAGGTGGAATCCGTGTCGCCGTAGATCACGGTATAACCTTGGGCTTCGATCAACTGCCGGGTTTTGCGCATGATCTCGTGGCCGCGCAAGGTAATCGACGACGCCAGCCGGGTATCGAAGAAACGACAGCCACTGGAACCCAGCACACCATAGAACGCGTTCATGATGATCTTCAGTGCCTGGGACAACGGCAGATTGTGTTCGCGTTTGGCGGTTTCCCGTCCTTGCCAGACCCGCTCGACAATGGCTGGCAAACAATGCCGCGTGCGCGAAAACCTTGCCCCGCGAAAACCCGGTACAGAATGTTCATCATCGGGATGGCGCATGCCTTCGACCAATCCGACCGGATCAATCAGGAAGGTGCGGATGATCGATGGATAAAGGCTTTTGTAATCCAGAACCAGCACCGACTCATACAAGCCCGGCTGCGAATCCATGACAAAGCCGCCGGGACTTGCTTCGGGCATGCGCTCGCCGAGATTCGGCGCGACGAAGCCCTGGCGGTGCATCAGCGGAATGTACAGATGGCAGAATGCAGCCACCGAACCGCCGCTGCGGTCGGCTGGCAACCCCGTCACTGATGCGCGTTCCAGCAAGAACGTCAGCAGCTGGGTCTTGGCAAAGATGCGCGTGACCAGCTCGCAGTCCTTGAGGTTGTAGCGCGCCAGCGCAGGCTTGTCCTCGGCGAACATGCGGTTGATTTCGTCCATGCGCTGGTAAGGCGTGCTGATCGCCTTGCCTTCGCCGAGCAGCGTCTGGGCCACGTTTTCCAGGCTGAACGACGGAAAATTCCAGGTCGCCGAGCGCAGCGCTTCGATACCGTCGATGATCAAACGTCCACTGGCATCGGCAAAGAAATGATTGTTGCGCGAGCCATGTTCGCGCCAGCCCATAGCTTCACCGCCGCGCCCGAGGCGCAATGGCACTTGAAGACGCTGGGCATGCTCATGCAGCACGCGCAGATCGAACTGCACCACATTCCAGCCAATGATGGCATCGGGGTCATGGCGTTCCAGCCACTGATTGAGCCTTTCGAGCAGCAGCTTGCGGGTGTCGCAGTATTCAAGCTGGAAATCGACAAGGCTGTCATCGCCATTAGGCGGCCCGAGCATGTAAACCTGCCGTTCGCCGCAGCCCTCAAGCGCGATGGAATACAACTCGCCCTTTTCCGTGGTCTCGATATCCAGCGAGACCAGGCGCAAGTTGGGGCGGTAATCCGGGGCAGCCTTGATCTGCGCCTCGCACAACGTGCCGCTGGCATCCGCCGCGCCGCTGAACTGCACACCGGCAGTGATGAATCGCTCCATCATGTACCGCTCCGGTGGCCGGATGTCGGCTTCGTAGACATCCACGCCACCCTTGCGCAGGGATTTTTCGAGGTTCATGAGTTGCCGATGCTGCTGGCAGTAAAGGCCGAGCACGGGGCGATGACGGAAATCACAAAGGCTCAACGGGCGCAGGTCGACGTCGCGTTCGCTGCGCAGCACAGCTTCGGCGCGCTCGCGATGTTCGGCGGGAATAAAGGCAACTGAAGGTTGAAAAGGCAGGCGGATGTGCCGAGGACCGTCATCAGTCGCCAGCCAGAACTCGACTTCGGTGCCGGCTGGCGTATCACGCCAATGCCGGCTCAGGATAAAACCCTGTTGAACATCCACCACCGCAAACCTCAAAAGCCATTCAGGCCGTGATTCTACTTGGCTACCCGGAAAAAAGATCACCGGTCAGCTACAGACGCGAAAACGCTGCTATTCCTTACATAGAGGCAGTCGTCTCGGCACGCGACTACGTGGCTGAGGCAGGCGCGCGTCGGCCATCACGGCGCCAGCCGGATGCGCTCAATCCCCGGTGCCGACCTTCTCAGGAGGTGCCTTATGCTGTTTATCGTTAATGGGTCCATCCCTTCAGAACGCTGCTGCCAATCACGAGTTATCTCATCAGACATACCCAGGCAGCTGTGGTTACAGAGGAGGAAAAACCATGGATGAGGCAAAACTCGGTGAATTCATGGGCAAGCTGGTCTACGACATGGGCGCAGCGGCAATCGTTGCCAACATGATTCTTGGTGAAGAACTCGGGCTATATCAGGCCATGGCCGATAGCGAGTGGGTGACCCCTGAGGCGCTGGCCGGCAACACCGGTTGCAATGCGTGTCTGGTTCGCGAATGGCTCAGTGCCCAGGCGGCATCCGGGTACGTGGAGCATCGCGACGGCCAGTTTCGCCTGCCCGAAGAACAAGCGTTGGTGCTCGGCAGCGAAGACTCACCGGTGTACATGACCGGTGGCGCGGCAGTGGTCGCGGCGCTGTTCCATGACAAAGACAAAATGGTCGCCGCCATGCGTGGCGATGGCGCCCTGCCCTGGGGCGACCATCATCCCTGCATGTTCAGCGGTACGGAGCGGTTTTTCCGCCCGGGTTACCGCGCGCACCTGGTGGCCGAGTGGTTGCCAGCGCTGGACGGCGTTGTCGAGAAACTTCAGGCGGGCGCCAAGGTAGCTGACATCGGCTGCGGCCATGGCGCTTCAACGGTGATCATGGCGCAGGCGTTTCCGGCCTCGACCTTTATCGGCTTCGACTACCACGCGCCCTCCGTCGATACCGCAACTCAGCGCGCCGAACAGGCTGGCGTCGGCGACCGAGCCCGCTTCCAGCAAGGCTCCGCCAAGGACTTTCCCGGCAATGATTACGACCTGATCTGCTACTTCGATTGCTTGCACGACATGGGCGACCCGGTCGGCGCCGCCCGGCATGCTTATGAAACGTTGCGTGACGATGGCACAGTGCTGCTGGTTGAACCGTTCGCCCAGGATCATCTGGATGAAAACCTGACACCAGTAGGACGCTTGTACTACGCCGCGTCGACCTTCATCTGCACGCCGAACTCGCTTTCACAGGAGGTGGGCCTGGGTCTCGGCGCCCAGGCTGGCGAGGGGCGATTGCGCGATGTGCTGACGCAGGCGGGATTCACGCGCTTTCGTCGTGCTGCTGAAACGCCGTTCAACCTGATCATCGAAGCCCGCAAGTAGTTATCGGGTCGTATGCAAGGCGCCGAACATTCGGCGCCTTGTGCTGCCTCAGGCAAATGGCCGCTACTGCGCGATCACGCTATAGTCGGGCCATTCGTTTCTTCAACCGCAGCGCAGGATGCCCGATGTCAGCAGACGCCCGTTTCAGTCAAGCAGCCGAGAACCTGGGTTACAGCTTCGACGGCGAAATCAGGATCGGCGGCAATTACGTTCCGATCGTTCGCCACCAGAACGAGCTGTACATCAGCGGCCAGATCCCCAGAGTCGGTGACACGGTTGTAGTGACCGGCCGCGCGGGCGCTGATACCAGCCTCGCTCAAGCGCAGCTGGCGGCGAAAATCTGCGCCATGCGCGCCTTGGCCCTTGTGCAGCGCAGCCTGGGTTCGCTGGATGAAGTCAAACGTCTGCTGCGCATGACTCTGTTCGTGCAATGCGCCGAGGATTTTACCCAGCAAAGCGAAGTGGCGGACGGCGCTTCCGAGGTTCTGTTTTTCGTTCTGGGTGATGCCGGCGCCCACACGCGCAGCTCGATTGGCGTTTACCAACTGCCGAAAAATGCCACGGTGGAACTCGACCTGATTGCAGCGGTTTAATCAGGCAACAACTGCGGCAAGCGCCTGAAATCGCCAGATCGCCGGGTTGGTGCCGGCGGTCTTGGTGAACATATGGGAGAAATGCGCCTGATCAAAAAAGCCGCATTCGGCGCTGATTTGCGTCAAGGTCAGGCGGGAGTCCTTGATCAGTTGCTGCGCCTGGGCAATCCGCTGATGGCGAATCCAGTCCTGGGGCGACATGCCGGTGCTGCGCTTGAAGGCCCGGGAAAAGTGACTGCGCGACAGGGAACATGACTGAGCCAGCTGCGGCACGGAAATTTTCTTGCTCAAGTCAGCCTGTATCTGCTGCTTGACCAGCTCCAGCCGCCACGGAGCCAGGCCGCCGATGACCGCCGCAGCGCTGTGTTGCGCGGCCTCCAAGTGTTCGTTTTCCATAAGTGTTACCCCTGCGAAGATATCCCTGGATATCTTCGCAGCCGCCACCGGGTAAACAAGACGCCTGAAAGGAGCGAAACGGCCAATGCGCTGCGCAATAGAGACAACGGTTTCAAACGCGGCCCGTTGGGACGGTGCTGCTAACCAAATTGCTGGCGATACTGAGTGGGCGTCAGCCCCAGCCGTTCACTGAACAAGTGGCTCATATGCCGCACACTGCCAAAACCACTGCGGTGGGCAATGGTCTTCAGCGGTAACGCCGTGGTTTCCAGCAGGCTGCGGGCCTTGTCGATCCGGGCGTTCTGCAGGAACTCCATCGGCGTCATCCTCACTTCCCGGACAAACAGCCGGGAAAAGTGACGCCCACTCATCGCGACCATTGCCGCCATGCGTTCGATGGAGAACTCTTCTTCAAGATGTTCGAGCAGGTAATTCTGCACCTGGGCAATTGGAGAATTCTGGCCCGCCACTGCGGCAACCAGCGGGCTGAACTGCGCCTGGCCGCCTTGGCGGGTCATCACGACCAGCAGCACTTTGGCCACGTCCAACGCGACTTTTTTGCCATGGTCCTGTGAAACAATCGCCAGCGCCAGGTCGATACCGGCCGTGACGCCACCTGAGGTGATCAACTGGCGATCCCTGATGTAGATTTCGTCGGTGGTGACCTGCGCTGCGGGGAAACCATCGATCAGTCTTTGCGTGTAATGCCAGTGCGTGGTTACGCGATGGCCGTCCAGCAAGCCAGCATGGCCCAATATGAACGCGCCGGTGCAGATCGAGCCGTACAATCCCGACTGTTGCGCGGCCTCGCTCAGCCAGGCAAACAGATCGGGGATTCTATCGTTGTAAGCGCCGGGGCCACCGGGTACGAGTAGCAGATCGTAGCTTTGCGCAGCGGTATCAATCGATAAGTCGGGCTGCACCGAAACGCCGTTGGAAGCGCGAATGGCTGACGAATGCGTACCGATGGTGCTGAGCTGGTAATGGTTATCGGCGTGCAGATAACGGTTGGCGATGGAAAACACCTCGATTGGCCCGGCCATATCGAGGAGCAGGAAGTCGGGAAACAGGATGATTGCAACGGTTTTCATAGGCACTTGATTTAGGCACTTGATCGCTTGAACGGAGCTCGAGCGGGACCGGTAAAAACCCGCCCCCCGCTCAGGATGATGGATTTATTCTCATCACCCAAGCCCGGAGCATCGTTTTAGCGTGATCAGTCCTCCAGCGCCTTGCCCGGAGCGCCTTTGGCCGTCTTGCCTGCCTTTTCTGGTTTGGCCGGTTTGGCTTCGGGTGCCGGTGCGGAAACTGCGGGCGCCGCGAAGTTTTTCTCCTCGGCGGGAAGCTCGTCAATGGTGGTGAAGATTTCCTTGGGACCTACAGGCCCAAGTTTGTCGATTTTCTTCTCGCCGTCCTTACCCACCAGAATCACCTTGGTGCCGGTGCTCGCGCCAAGCTTGAGTTCGCGAATCAATGCCATGGTGGTTTGCGCATCCAGATTCTTGCCCTCACGCTGGCCGATGGTATTGACCACGGTATACAGAACCATGTTGCGCTCGGCGAAAGCTTTCTGATTATCCGGCTCGGCCAAAGCTTTTTTCAGGCTGACCAGCGTCGGGTCCACGGTGCTTGGGGCGATGATGATCAGTGGCCGCGTGCGACCGCGCTCCTGCCCCAAGGGCGTGTCGTTGTCGGCGGCGGGTTTTTCTGCAGCGAATAAGGGGCCCGCACAGGCGAGCAACGTGGCGATGGTCAGCGACCGGATAAACATGAGCAGCTCCTTTCAAATCCATGCGTTGATGCTAAACGCTGAGGTTTTGACGCCTGTTCTGATGTTTTGTTCTAACCGGTATAGCTCAATACCCCCCGAGATGCTTCAAACAGAGCGCTGCTCCGGGTTCTGAAAAGTCGCCGATGCGAGCTCGCCGGGCGAGTTTAATTCACGATTCTCATCACCAGTAGCGGCACCGTCCCACAGCTTTTATCTGTATATCCATACAGATAAAGGTTGCCCAAATCTTCATCACTGCGCATGCTGTACACCTTCGAGAAGCGTGAGAACGACGGTGTTTATGCGGCTGTTCCTGTGTGAAAAACCCTCCCAGGCCAAAGACATTGCTGCTGTGCTCGGTGCGAGTCGGCGCGGCGATGGCTGCTGGGTGGGGCCGAACGCGACGGTTACCTGGTGCATCGGGCATCTGCTGGAAACCGCGCCGCCGGATGCCTATGACGCCCGCTACAAACGCTGGGCGCTCGAAGACCTGCCGATCATTCCGGAAAAATGGAAAATGCTGGTAAAGCCGCGCACCGCCAGTCAATTCAAGGCCGTCAAACGCTTGCTGGGGGAAGCCTCGGAACTGGTCATCGCCACTGACGCCGACCGGGAAGGCGAGATGATTGCCCGGGAACTGGTCGACCACTGCCGCTATCGCGGGCCGATCCAGCGCCTGTGGCTGTCGGCATTGGATGACGCCTCGATTCGCAAGGCACTGGCCGCTCTCAAGCCCGGCGCCGAAACCTTCAGCCTGTACCACTCGGCGCTTGGACGATCGCGGGCTGACTGGCTGATCGGGATGAACATGAGTCGGCTGTTCACCCTCCTCGGTCGCCAGTCAGGTTATCAAGGCGTATTGCCAGTGGGTCGGGTGCAGACGCCAACGCTGCGGCTGGTGGTGGATCGCGACCGCAGCATCGCCGATTTCGTCCCGGTCGCCTTCTGGGCCATTGACGTCCAGCTGGAGCATCAAGGCCAGACCTTCACCGCGCAATGGCGGGCGAATCCCGACGTTTGCGACGATCAGGATCGCTGCCTGAACCAGTCCATTGCGCAACAGGCCGCCGCCAGCATGAGCGAGGCGACCAGCGCGCGTCTGATCAAGCTGCGCACCGAACGGGTACGCGAAGCAGCACCCCTGCCCTTCGACCTCGGCACCCTGCAGGAAATCTGCTCGAAAAAACTCGGCCTTGGGGCACAGGAAACCCTGGACATCGCTCAGGCCCTGTATGAAACCCACAAGGTCATTACTTACCCGCGCAGCGATTGCGGTTTCCTGCCCCTGAGCCAACACGGCGAAGCGCCCGGCATTCTTGCGGCACTGGGCCGGGCTGATCCTGCGCTAAACGAATTGCTGCCGCACCTGGACCCGAGCCGGCGCTCGCGGGCGTGGAACGACGCCAAGGTCAGCGCTCACCACGGCATCATTCCTACTGCAGCAGTGCGGGATCTCGGGCGGCTGGTGGGCAAGCAGCGAGCGGTCTACACCTTGATTCGGGCGCGCTATCTGGCGCAGTTCCTACCCAACCATGAATACGATCGCACCCAGGCCGACTTTGATTGCGTCGGACAAGCATTGCGGGCCGTGGGCAAGCAGATCGTCGAACCCGGCTGGAAGCGCGCCTTGCCCGAGGCGCTTGCCCCCGCCAAGGGCCGCGAAGCGCCTGCTCCGCAACCACTGCCGGCATTGACCCAGGGCTGCGAGTGCGCGGTAGCCAACGTCAATCTCAAGGATCTGTGGACGCAGCCGCCCAAGCCGTTCACCGAAGGCGATCTGATCAAGGCGATGAAAAACGTCGCCCGGCTGGTTGAAGATCCGCTGCTCAAGCAAAAGCTCAAGGACACCACCGGCATCGGCACAGAAGCGACACGTGCCGGCATCATTCAAGGCTTGCTCGACCGTGGTTATCTGGTCAAGCACGGCAAGGCGCTGGCAGCCACCGCCGCCGCTTTCGGCCTGATTGACGCCGTACCGCGCGCCATCGCCGACCCCGGCACCACGGCCATTTGGGAGCAGGCGCTGGATATGGTGCAAAGCGGCGAGATGAGTCTGGAGGAGTTCGTCGCCAAACAAAGCGCATGGATGAGCAAGCAAGTGACACGCTGCCTGGGCCTGCGCCTGACCATCAACGGCCCCGCGAGCCCCAGCGCGGGCGCGACACCCTGGAAGAACAAGCGCAAGACCGGCAAACGCAAGGCATCGACCCCAACGACGGGTAAAAAACGACGCATCGCCGGGGCTGCCAGCAAGACATGAATCAGGAGTAGGATGCGAGTGTGTTCAATCACTTGCATGGAGTTGACGTTCACTTGAATCGCCAGTTCAATGGCTGGCCCTGACTGTTACAAACCCTTCATGTGCGGCATCTCCAAAGGACGAGGAGAACGATTTTCCTGGCCTCGTTTGCCAGACTTCAGCGTGGTGATGGCCCTGGCCCCCCGATGATCTGACAACGCAGCCTGTTGCCCGCCCGGCTATCGGTGAATACACGACCGTGCCGGGCACTCACTATCAGATAGCGCTGAGGCGAATAGCCACAGCGGTGTCCTTCCAAGGAATACAGAATGCCCCAAAGACAAGTCATCAACGCCTCGGTCAGCCCCAAAGGCAGCCTGGAAACGCTTTCCCAGCGCGAAGTCCAGCAACTCAGCGCCGCCGGCTCCGGCAGCATCTACACCCTGTTCCGCCAATGCGCCCTGGCCATCCTCAACACTGGCGCCCATGTCGATAACGCCAAGACCATTCTTGAGGCATACGAAAACTTCGAGGTTCGCATCCATCAACAGGATCGCGGCGTGCGCCTTGAGCTGCTCAACGCCCCGGCCGATGCATTCGTAGATGGCGAGATGATCGCCAGCACCCGGGAAATGCTCTTCAGCGCCCTGCGCGATATCGTCTACACCGAGAGCGAACTGGACAGCCAGCGCATCGACCTGGAAAGCTCGCAAGGCATCACCGATTACGTGTTCCATCTGCTGCGCAACGCCCGCACCCTGCGTCCAGGCCTGGAGCCGAAGATGGTGGTGTGCTGGGGCGGCCACTCGATCAATACCGAAGAGTACAAATACACCAAGAAAGTCGGTCACGAGCTGGGCCTGCGCAGCCTGGATATCTGCACCGGCTGCGGTCCGGGCGTAATGAAAGGACCGATGAAGGGCGCGACCATCGCCCACGCCAAGCAACGCATCAATGGCGGCCGTTACCTGGGCTTGACCGAGCCGGGGATCATTGCCGCCGAAGCGCCCAATCCGATCGTCAACGAACTGGTGATCCTGCCGGATATCGAGAAGCGCCTTGAAGCGTTCGTGCGTGTCGGCCACGGCATCATCATTTTCCCAGGTGGCGCGGGCACGGCAGAAGAGTTCCTTTACCTGCTCGGCATCCTCATGCATCCGGACAACGTCGATGTGCCGTTCCCGGTGATCCTGACCGGCCCGAAAAGCGCCGCGCCGTATCTGCAACAACTGCACGCTTTCGTCGGTGCGACCCTGGGCGAAGCTGCACAAGCCCATTATCAGATCATCATCGACGACCCGACCGAGGTTGCCCGGGAAATGACTCTGGGCCTCAGGGCCGTCAAGCAGTTCCGTCGCGAGCGCAACGATGCGTTCCACTTCAACTGGCTGCTGAAAATCGACGCTGGCTTCCAGCATCCGTTCGATCCAACCCATGAAAACATGGCCAGCCTGCAACTCAGCCGTGACCTGCCACCACACCAGCTGGCGGCGAATCTGCGCCGAGCGTTCTCCGGCATCGTCGCCGGTAACGTCAAGGACAAAGGTATCCGCCTGATCGAACAGCATGGCCCGTACGAAATCCATGGCGATGCTGCGATCATGCAACCGCTGGACCGCCTGCTGAATGCCTTCGTCGAGCAACACCGCATGAAGCTACCCGGCGGCGCGGCCTATGTGCCCTGCTATCGCGTCGTAAGCTGACCGCAGCAACGCGCTGCGCCGGACATCAGTTCGGCGCAAGCGTCTGGCGAACACCCCGCACAATGGCGTCTACCTCCTGAGCATTGACCGTCAAGGGTGGCAGCAAACGGATGGTCTTGCCCCGCGTCACATTAAGCAGCAAGCCATGATCCCGCGCGGCGATCAGCGCCAGATCGGGCAACGTCCGCGCCAGTTCGATACCGACCATCAAGCCTTTGCCACGAATCGCCAGCACATCAGAGTGATCACTCAAGGCTGCACGCAAACCGGCCAACAGGCGTTCGCCTTGCACGCGCGCGTTATCCACCAGCGCCTGATCCTCAAGAATATCCACCACGGTACAGCCAACCCGACAAGCCAGCGGATTACCACCAAAGGTGCTGCCATGACTGCCGGGCGTAAACAGCTGCGCAGCCTTGCCCCGCGCCAGACACGCGCCGATAGGAATGCCATTGCCAAGACCTTTGGCCAGGGTCATGACATCCGGAACGATGCCTTCGTGCTGGAAAGCGAACCATTGGCCAGTACGGCCCATGCCGGTCTGGATTTCATCGAGCATCAGTAACCAGCCGCGCCGCGTGCAACGATCACGAAGGGCTTTGAGATAGCCCGGTGGTGCCAGCCGCACGCCGCTTTCGCCCTGAATCGGTTCGACAAGCATCGCCGTGATGCGATGCCCGTAAGTTGTGCAGGCCTGGTCCAGAGCTTGCAGATCACCAAACGGCACCTTGAGAAAATCTCCCGGCAGCGAATTGAATCCCAGGCGAACCGCAGGTCCGTCGCTGGCGGACAACGTCCCCAATGTGCGGCCATGAAAAGCATTTTCCATCACCACCACCAAGGGTTTTTCGATGCCTTTGTGCCAGGCGTAGAGTCGCGCCAGCTTCAGTGCGGTTTCGTTCGCCTCGGCGCCGGAATTGTTGAAGAAGGCCCGTTCCATGCCCGCAAGTCCGGTTAGCTTCAGCGCCAGACGTTCCTGCCAGTCGATGCTGTAGAGGTTGGAAGTGTGCAACAACAACCCGGCCTGTTCCCTGATTGCCGCCACCAGCCGAGGATGGGAATGGCCGACATTGGTCACCGCCACGCCCGCGACGGCATCCAGGTATTCGCGACCCGTCTCGTCCCACAAACGCGTGCCCAGGCCTCTGACGAAATTCAGGGCTAGCGGCTTATAAGTGGTCATCAGGCAGGCGGCGGTCATGGCATAAAACTCCAGTCGGTTGATATTTGCAGTATCGTTAGCCACCTCAGCTGGATAAACCGCTAAATCCTCCATTCATTTTAAAGTCAGGATTGATAATGGACCTGTTCCAGGCGATGTCGGTGTATGTGAAAGTGGTCGAAACCGGCAGCATGACCGCAGCCGCCTTTGAATGCGGCATGTCGACGACCATGGTTGGCAATCACTTGCGGGCGCTTGAGCAGCGGCTCGGGGTTGGCCTGCTCAACCGCACCACACGACGTCAGCGTCTGACCGAGTTCGGTGAGTCTTATTACCAGCGCTGTCTGGAAGTCCTTGGTCTGGTCGCAGATTCCGAGCAGCTGGCCGAACAGGCGCAGGCAGTGCCCAAAGGTACGTTGCGGATCACCGCGCCTTTTACCTTTGGCAACGAGCGTCTGGCGCCGGCTTTGACCGAGTTCTCCAGGCGTTTCCCGCAGATCAGGCTCGACGTTGTTTTCAGCAACGAGCGAATGGACTTGATCGGTCATGGCTTCGATGTCGCTATCCGCCTCGGCACGCCAGAGAACTCAAGCCTGATTGCCCGCCCGCTTGAGGACTACATGCTGACGATCTGCGCTTCGCCGGACTATCTGCAGCGTCGCGGCACGCCAATCGAGCCCATGGACCTGCAACATCATGACTGCCTCGCTTTCGCTTACCCGGCAGGCGATGAATGGAGTTCGGTGGAAAAACACTGGCGTCTGAGCGGGCAGGAAGGTGAAGTGCTGGTCCCCGTGAGCGGACCGATCACCATGAATACGTCGTCAGGTCTGCACAAGGCGGCACGCGCCGGTGCCGGGATCGCCATGATGCCCGACGCGCTGATCGAAGAAGATTTGCAGAACGGCCGGCTGGTTGCGCTGCTACCTGAGTACCAGCTGCCCTGCCGACCGATGCATCTGATGTATGCGCAAGATCGCTACCGATCGCCGAAATTGCGTTGTTTTGTGGATTACGCGCTGGAGCTGTGGAGCAGGCCTTCGTCTGCCGCAACAGCGAGGCCTGATCCGCTATCAAGCGGCGGTTAACGCGCCGCGTCACCCCAGCGATATTCATGCGTGATGTCATCGAGCTGAGACTTGAGCTCCGGCTCCAGCACAAAATCTGCCGCAGCCAGCGTGTCGTCCAGTTGCTCAGGACGGCTGGCGCCAATGATCGCCGAAGTCACCAGCGGATTGGCCAGCACCCAGGCCACTGAGGTCGAGGTCATCGGCTTGCCGCCCTGGGTCATCACTTCCTTGAGTTTGGCGATGCTCTGGAACTCTCGCTCGTGCCAGTAGCGCTGCTGGTACATTTCGCCGGCCTTGCCCACCGTCGCCGTGAATCGACCTTCGGCAGGTGCCTTGTCGTGGGCGTGCTTGCCGGTGAGCAAGCCGCCCGCCAAGGGGTTGTAAGGAATCACTGCCAGGCGTTCTTCGCCGGCCAGTGGCAACAGCTCGCGTTCGATCTGGCGGAACAGCAGGTTATAGCGCGGCTGCACGGACACGAAGCGGGTCAACTTGAGGAAATCGGCGCGACCCAGCATGCGCGCCAGCCGGTAGGCCAGAAAGTTCGAGACGCCGATGTAACGCGCCTTGCCGTGGCGGACGATGATATCCAGCGCTTCAAGGGTTTCTTCGAGCGGCGTACTCGGGTCGTCCGAATGCAGCTGGTAAAGATCGACGTAGTCAGTGTTCAGGCGCTTGAGCGAAGCCTCGATGGCGCTGAGCAGGTGCTTACGTGAAGCCCCGCGCTGCCACGCCTGCTCACCCATTATTCCGCACGCTTTGGTGGCCAGAATGTAATCGTCGCGCTTGCCCTTGAGCCAGCCGCCGACGATTTCTTCGGTACGGCCGACAGTGTCCAGCTTTGCGCCCAAGGGATACACATCGGCAGTGTCGATGAAATTGACTCCGGCCTCGGCGGCCCGGTCGATGATCTGGTGCGAAACCTGCGCATCGGTTTGCAGCCCAAACGTCATGGTGCCTAGACACAGCCGGGAAACAGTGAGGCCCGTGTTACCGAACTGACGGTATTGCATGGTTTTCTCCTTGGATTGGAAGACAACAACTGACTGACGCACGTCAGCGCAGCCATATTGCCTGGTCAAGTTGCTTGAGAATGTGGACCTTCGATCACGTCAATTGATCGCACAGCTTTTTAATGTCAATGTGATATCACTCTGTATCTGAAGGTCCCGGCCTCGACCTCACAGGTCAAAAGAGCCTGCATGCCAGTGGCTAATGATGACCGCTTTTCCAGACGATCAGACGACCGGTCCACCTCTGGGGCTAAAGTCTGGATCGGCAGAGCAGATAACTCATTGTTCGCATTATTTCGAATGTGTGACTGTTCAAGGATTGAACCATAATGCCCGGCCAAACCGTTCGCTCATCTCAGAAAGTCCATGTGCCCTTCCTCTGGCTTCCATTGCTTCCCGCCGTTGCTGCGGCAATCGTCACGCTAACGCTTGACGGCCTGACGCCTCAAAGCCTGGGCTTCGGTGCAGCGATACTGGTTGTGGGTTTCGCTGCCAGCTGGTGGAGCACTCGCTCACAACGCGTGCAAATCAATGACGCTGTCGCCACTGCCATTGCCTTGCATGAGCAGCAGGCCAGCGAAAACACTTCGCTCAAGTCCGCAGCACAACTCAACGAAGTATTTCTCGGCGCAATGCCCATCTGGGCCAAGCAGGTAGAAAGCTCACGTCAGCAGACCGAAACCGCAATTGTCTCGCTGACCACCCGGTTCACCAGTATCTCGTCGCGACTGCAGGAAACGGTTCACGCGTCACAGCAGGCTGCAGGTGAACTGTCAGGACACAGCGCCGACGGCGCGCAACACGCGCTGGCCCAGAGTGATGGCGAATTGGTGCAAGTCATCGATTCTTTAAAGGCGACGCAAACCAGTCGCGATGAAACCCTGACTCAAGTGCGCAATCTGACCGCCTACACCGGCGAGCTCAGGACAATGGCTGCCGACGTCGCGGCAATCGCTGCGCAAACCAACCTGCTCGCGCTCAACGCGGCCATCGAAGCGGCGCGTGCCGGAGAAGCCGGTCGTGGCTTTGCCGTGGTCGCTGACGCAGTGCGCAGCCTGTCAAGCAAGTCCAGCGAAACCGGGCAACAGATGTCCGCCAAAGTCGACATTATCAACAATGCCATCACCCAATTGGTGCAAGCCGCCTCCAGTGGCGCAGACCAGGACAGCAACTCGGTCGCAACCTCGGAAAGCAGCATCAAGCAGGTGCTGGAGCGCTTCAAGACCGTCACCCAGCGTCTTGCCGAATCCGCCGAAATGCTGCAACAGGAAAGCTTCGGCATTCGCGACGAACTCACTGACGTGCTGGTCAGCCTGCAATTTCAGGATCGGGTCAGCCAGATCCTGACTCACGTGCGCGACAACATCGATTCGCTGCACGCGCATCTGCAGCAGGTCAGTCAGGCGCCTGAACAGACCGACCCGCTCAATGCCCGCGATTGGCTGGCACGAATGGAAGCCACCTACGCCACTGACGAACAGCGTCACACCCACCGTGGCGGCACCGGCGCACAGCAGAATTCACAGGAAATTACCTTTTTCTAAGGAGAGCCTCATGGCTAAAAGTGTATTGGTTGTCGACGACTCCAGCAGTGTTCGGCAGGTGGTCGGTATTGCCTTGAAAAGTGCCGGTTATGACGTGATCGAAGCCAGTGACGGCCGGGACGCGCTGGGCAAACTCAATGGCCAGAAGGTGCACCTGATCATCAGCGATGTGAACATGCCCAACATGGATGGCATCACCTTCGTCAAGGAGGTCAAGAAGCTACCCAACTACAAGTTCACGCCGATCATCATGCTGACCACCGAATCCCAGGAATCGAAAAAGCTCGAAGGCCAGGCCGCCGGTGCCAGAGCCTGGGTAGTCAAGCCGTTCCAGCCGGCGCAAATGCTGGCGGCCGTTTCCAAGCTGATCCTGCCCTGACACCGGAGGTTGTAATGCCACTCCTGTGCGAGACATCCCATGACACCGCGCACGTACACATCGACGGTGAGCTGACGATCTACACCGCCACAGAACTTGCCGCGCAACTGCTGCCACGCCTGGGAGAAACCCCGCGCATGGAAATCGACCTGTCGCAGGTTACCGAAATCGATGGCGCTGGCTTGCAGCTACTGATTCTTGCCAGCCGCGAAGCATCCAGAGCCGGTACCGATCTGACCCTGACGGGCCGCAGCAAGGCAGTCATGGAAACGCTTGAACTGTGCAACCTGGCTGAAGCTATCTAGCGATCGGTCCAGGCCGTGTCGGTAAGCATCCTGCAATACACGTCAAAGGAAATGAACGTGAGCATTAACCTTGATCAGGCACAACAGACCTTCATCCTCGAAGCTCGCGAGCTGTTGCAGGCGATGGAAGAATCGCTGCTGCAACTGGAAAACGAGCCCGACGACGATGACGCCATCGGCGCAGTGTTTCGCGCTGCCCACACTATCAAGGGCTCTGCGGGACTGTTCGGGCTGGACGCTATTGTCAGCTTCACCCACATTGTCGAAGACGTTCTCGACCGTTTGCGCGAAGGCAGCGTTAGCGTGAATGCCGCACTTATCGCGGTGCTTCTCAAGTCCGGCGACCACATGCTGGAGCTGATCGAGGTCGTCGCCAGCCAGGGCGCGCAATTGCAGGCTCCGGCGCTGGCCCGGGAATCTGCGCTACGCCAGGCCCTGCAAAACTATCAGGCTCCCGGCGCGGCTCTGGATACATCGGCCATCAAACAACCTGCCGCTGAAAGCGTCGCTACCGCCCCTGCCAGCGCAACTCTGTGGCACATTACCTTGCGGTTTGGCGTTGACGTTTTCCGTAACGGCATGGACCCGCTGTCGTTCCTGCGTTACCTCAACACCCTCGGCGAAACCGTCGAAATCGTCACGCGGTCCGACGCCATGCCTGCCCTGGAAACCTGGGATGCGGAGTCCTGTTATCTGGGTTTCGACATCGACTTTCGTTCTGCCGCGACTCATGCACAGATCAACGAAGTGTTCGATTTCGTGCGCGACGATTGCCAGATCGAAATTGTTGCGGCGCACGACACCACCGCGGACAAATCTCAAGACACCCAGCTAGTGGCGCAGCGCCACGACGACTCTGATCAAGGCACTGCGTTGGTGGCGACAGGTGAACTCATGGCGGACCAGCGAGCGGTGCCGCGTCTGCCTGCGCAGATTGCCCCCGCCAAAGCTGCCACCCCGGTTGAAAGCAAAGCCCGGGACGGCGGCTATGTCCGGGTCAACGCCGACAAACTGGACGAACTGATCAATCTGGTAGGCGAACTGGTGATCGCCAGTGCGGGCGCCAGCCTGCTGGCACGCACCTGCAACAATGATCCGCTGCAAGAGTCGACATCAACGGTGTCAGGCCTGGTCGAGGAAATCCTCGACGGTGCCTTGCGTCTGCGCATGATCCCCATCGGTGACACGTTCAACCGCTTTCGGCGGGTGGTTCGCGACGTCAGCCAGGAACTTGGCAAGGATATCGACCTGATCATCAGCGGCGCGGAAACCGAGCTAGACAAGACGGTTGTCGAGAAAATCGGCGATCCGTTGATGCACCTGTTGCGCAACGCCATGGACCACGGCATTGAAACCGCCCAGGCGCGCCTTGCGGCCGGCAAACCGGGCAAAGGTCATTTGCATCTCAATGCCTATCACGACTCGGGCAGCATCGTCCTGGAAATCGCCGATGACGGCGCCGGACTGAACCGCGAGCGTATTCTCGAAAAAGCGCAGGAGCGCGGCCTGATCGCCAGCGGCGCAAGCCTGACCGACCAGGAAATCTACAACCTTATTTTCGAGCCTGGCTTTTCCACTGCTGCGGCCGTGACCAGTCTTTCCGGACGTGGCGTCGGCATGGACGTGGTCAAGCGCAACATCACGCTGCTGCGCGGCACCGTGGATCTGGACAGCAAGCCCGGGCAAGGCACCGTGGTGCGCATTCGCCTGCCGCTGACGCTGGCGATCATCAACGGGTTTCTGGTCAGCATCGGGCAGTCCACGTACGTCATCCCGCTGGACATGGTTCAGGAATGCATCGAACTCAATGAGGCGGATCGCCAGATCGGTCGTGAACAGGGTTACCTGGATCTGCGCGGCGAAGTGCTGCCACTGGTTTACCTGCGCGACCACTTCAATCACGAAGGCCCCGCTGCCCGTCGACAAAACGTGGTGGTGGTGCGCTATGCCGAGCACAAGGCCGGGCTGGTGGTTGATGACCTGCTCGGAGAATTCCAGACCGTCATAAAACCGCTGGGCAAGCTGTTTGGCGCCCTGCGTGGCATCAGCGGCTCGACCATTCTCGGCAGCGGTGCCGTGGCATTGATTCTTGATGTGCCGGCGCTGCTCGCGCAGATCGTTCAGCTGGAACCCCGTTACACCGCAACTCACACCGCGACTCTCACCACACTGCAAGCCAATGGCCGCTGACGCTCACGCAATTACATGGAGTACTACCCAATGAAATGGTTTTACGATCTCAGAATCGCGACTAAATTGATCGCTTCATTTCTCACGGTTCTGGCGCTGACAGCGGTCATGGGCGTGTTCTCGATCTTCCAGCTCAGCAACGTGAACGAGGCCTCGACGGAGATTCGCGAAAACTGGATGCCGGCCATGCGTGCTGCATCCGGCATGCGCTTTTATGCAGCGACCTACCGCCTCAAGGAAAACCGTTACATCACGGCCGATACAGCTCAAGAAAAAGCCACCGTCGAACAGGAAGCCGTTGAGGTCAGGAAACAGTTCGAAACCCGCCTGGCGACCTACGAGAAGCTGATTTCCAGCCCTGAAGAGCGCCAACTGTTCGATACCGCCCTCAGCGACTGGACAGCCTACCTGGCCGTCAGCAAAAACCTGCTCGCCCTTTCCCAGCAGGGCCTGGACAGCGAAGCTCGGACCTTGATCAGAGGCGAATCAAAACGCGATTTTGACCTGGTCACCTCAGCCTTGCAGAAACTGGTCGAGCTCAACGATGTCGGAGCTGAAGGTGCCAGCACCCGAGGCACTAACCTGTACGTGAACGCGCGGATTTCCATCATCGCCGCCCTCGTCGTCGCATTGCTGGTGGGGTTGGGACTCGCCCTGTTCATCTCGCGCATCATCTCTCGCCCGCTCAAACAAGCTGCTGCCGTCGCCGAGCAACTGGCTGAGGGTAACCTCAACGCACGCATCGAGGTCAATTCCAGGGACGAAACCGGCATGGTGCTGCTGGCGATGCAGAACATGGTCGGCAAGCTCTCGCACATCATCGGCGAAGTACGTAATGCCGCTGACAATCTGGCCAGCGCATCGGAAGAAGTCAGCGCCACTGCGCAATCGATGAGCCAGGCCACCAGCGAACAAGCGGCCAGTGTCGAAGAAACCAGCGCCTCCATCGAGCAGATGAGTGCCAGCATCAATCAGAACACGGAGAACGCCAAGGTCACCGACGGTATGGCCAGCAAGGCCGCCAAGGAAGCCACCGACGGCGGCGAATCGGTGCAACAGACCGTCGTCGCCATGAAAAAGATTGCCCAGCGCATCAGCATCATTGACGACATTGCGTATCAGACCAATCTGCTGGCGCTCAATGCCGCGATTGAAGCAGCACGCGCCGGTGAGCATGGCAAAGGCTTCGCGGTGGTGGCGGCGGAAGTGCGCAAACTCGCCGAACGCAGCCAGGTGGCCGCTCAGGAAATCGGCGAACTGTCGTCCAGTAGCGTCGACATGGCCGAGAAAGCCGGCAAGTTGCTTGGAGAAATGGTCCCGTCCATCAACAAGACCTCAGATCTGGTCCAGGAAATAAGTGCCGCTTCGGAAGAACAGGCGTCAGGTGTTGCGCAAATCAACACGGCCATGACCCAGTTGAATCAGGTCACACAGCAGAACGCTTCGAGCAGCGAAGAACTGGCCGCCACCGCCGAGGAAATGAGCAGTCAGGCCGAGCAGCTGCAACAGGCGATGAGCTTTTTCACCCTGGACACGCCGCCCAAGTCGGCCAGCCAGCCGTCAAGAATCGACAAAACGCCTGGCAACTCCAGCCGCAAACCGCTGCGCCAACCCGTACAGGCGCCGACCAAGGCGTTCGCCTACAACATGGCCAGCGCGCCGGACGAGTCCGAATTTACCCGATTCTGATCGCTGGCCATCACTGGGTTCGCTTAAGGAGAAAAGCATGGGCGCCATCGCCACAACACGTCAAACCGCAGCCCCGGTCGAAGAGGAGGCGCAATACCTGACCTTCATGCTCGGCGCGGAGATGTTCGCCATCGGCATTCTGGGCATCAAGGAAATCATCGAGTACGGCAATCTGACCGTCGTACCGATGATGCCGGCCTTCGTCCGCGGGGTGATCAACCTGCGCGGCGCCGTCGTGCCGGTGGTGGATCTGTCGGCGCGGTTTGGCCGGCCGGACTCGGACATTACCCGCCGCAGTTGCGTGGTCATCATTGAAGCCAGCGCCGAGGACGGCCAGCCCCAGGATATCGGGCTGCTGGTCGACACGGTGTCTGCCGTACTAGAAATACCCGCGTCGCAAATCGAGCCGCCACCGAGCTTCGGCGCGCGGATTCGCGCCGACTTCATCAGCGGCATGGCCAAGGTGGACGGCAAGTTCGTCATCGTCCTGGAAGTCGGTCGTGTGTTGTCGATCGATGAAATGTCGCGACTGGCCGAGACCGAACCCGCGCCGTCAACCGAAGCCGACGCGCGTTAAATAATCACTAGCGAGCAAGGAACGCCCCGTGAGTGCATCCGCGTTAAACGACATCGAATTCAACCAGTTCCAGTCCTGGCTGTATCAGGCTGCCGGCATCAATCTGTCATCGGCGAAAAAAGCGCTGGTGGCTGGCCGCCTGTTCAAGCGTCTGCGCCATTACGAACTGGAGAGCTACGGCGACTATTTCAAGCTGATCATGAGCGGGCAGCGCGCGGATGAATTGCAGGTGGCGCTGGACCTGCTGACCACCAACGAAACCTATTTCTTTCGCGAGCCCAAGCATTTCGACTTTCTGAGCCAGCAGGTGCTGCCCAATGCCGCACCGGGCAAGACGTTCCGATTGTGGAGCGCCGCCAGTTCGTCAGGGGAAGAACCCTACAGCCTGGCCATGACCCTCGCCGAAGGCCTGGGCACTACGCCGTGGGAAGTGCTCGGTTCGGATATCAGCACCCAGGTCCTGGCCAAGGCGCGAACCGGACATTATCCAATGGAACGCGCGAGTACCCTGCCCCAACCATTACTGGTCAAATATTGCCTCAAGGGCACCGGACGCCAACACGGCACGTTTCTGATTGATCGAACCCTGCGCAACCGGGTCAACTTCCTGCAGGTGAACCTCAACGAAACGCTGCCTGAGCTGGGCGAATTTGACGTCATCTTCCTGCGCAACGTGATGATCTACTTCGATCAGCCGACCAAGATTCGCGTCGTCGAACGCCTGATCCCCAGACTCAAGCCGGGCGGCTACTTCATCGTCAGCCACTCGGAAAGCCTGAACGGTGTCTCGGATGCCCTCAAGCTGGTGGCACCTTCTATTTATCGCAAGCCATGAAAATCGCCGCCGAACACTATTTTCTAGCCCCTGGCGAATTTCATTTCGCAACACGTCCTGTGCAGTTGCGCACCCTCCTCGGCTCCTGCGTGGCCCTGACCCTTTGGCATCCGGTGCGCAAAATCGGCGCCATGTGTCATTTCATGCTCCCCGGCCGCGAGCGTAAATCCGCGATATTGAGCGGCAAGTACGCTGACGAAGCCATCGAACTGTTTTTTCGTCAGGCATTGGCGCACGACACCGTTGCGGCGGATTACCAGCTGAAACTGTTCGGTGGCGGCGAGATGTTTCCGGGCCTGCGTCAGGGAGTTCACTTCAATGATGTGGCGCGGATGAATGTAAGCGCCGCGCTGAAACTGGCTGACCACTATCACCTCGACCTGATCGCTCACGACATGGGCAGCACCGGGCACAGGAACATCATTTTCGATATCGGCACCGGCCATGTGTGGGTCAGTCACAAACCAATCAGGACAAGTACCAACAATGCCTACGAAAAAAATAAATGTACTGCTGGTTGACGACTCGGCAGTGGTTCGTCAGGTTTTGCTGGCAATTCTCAGTGAGACCCCGGATATCCATGTCATGGGCGCGGCCTCCGATCCTATTTTCGCCATGGACAAGCTGGCCCGGGAATGGCCCGATGTCATCGTTCTGGATGTGGAAATGCCCCGAATGGATGGTATTACCTTCCTCAAGAAAATCATGAGCGAGCGCCCAACCCCAGTAGTGATCTGCTCGTCATTGACTCAGAAAGGCGCGGAAACCACCTTGCAGGCCCTGGCGGCGGGCGCGGTGGAAATCATCACCAAGCCCACCAGCGGGCTGAAAAACTTCCTTCTCGAATCGGCGGCTGAACTGGTTTCGGCAATCAGGGCCGCCGCTCAGGTCAATGTCAGGAATCTGGGCAAGCGGCCGGCGGCAGTGCAGCTGACACCGTCCACCCGGCTGTCGGCTGATGCCATCCTGCCAGCCGCAAACGGACAGGCCATGGCTCAGACGACCGAACGTATCGTCGCCATGGGCACGTCCACCGGCGGCACTCAAGCGCTGGAAGCGGTGTTGACCGCGCTGCCACGGGTGTGTCCGGGCATTGTCATCGTCCAGCATATGCCGGAAAAATTCACTGCGTCCTTTGCCGCGCGGCTCAACGGTTTGAGCCAGATCGAGGTGCGCGAAGCAAAAAACAATGACCGCATCCTTCCCGGTCTTGCCCTGATTGCCCCCGGCGGCAAACACATGATGGTGACCCGCAGCGGCGCGTTCTATCACGTCCAGGTGATCGATGGCCCGTTGGTCAATCGGCATCGCCCTTCGGTGGATGTGCTGTTTCGCTCGGTGGCGAAGTTCGCCGGGCGCAATGCAACCGGCATCATCATGACCGGCATGGGCGACGACGGCGCAAGAGGGCTCAAGGAAATACTCGACGCCGGTGGCGCGACAGTCGCTCAAGACGAGGCGACTTGTGTGGTTTTCGGCATGCCCAAGGAAGCGATCAAGCTCAATGCCGCGCAGCGGATCATGCCACTGCAGGAGATTCACCAGGCTATTTTGCATAAATAGGCGCGTGATTCGCTGCGTCGTGGCGCCGAACGGCGTTATTAGTAGCGTGAAAGCCGCTTTGGTGCTTGCTCAACTGGTATCTCTCTACGATTCTGTAGAGAACAACGTCAGGGCAGCCATCGCTGACCCGGTGATCACCGGAGCATCTGCATGAAAACAGTCGCACAACTTCTCAAACTCAAGGTTCTGCACAATCAACAAGTGCATACCATTGCGCCCGACCAGATGGTGCTGGACGCGCTCAGGCTGATGGCCGAGAAGAATATCGGTGCATTGCCGGTGGTCGAGAACGGCGCACTGGTCGGCGTGGTCAGCGAACGCGACTACGCGCGCAAGATGGTGCTCAAGGGACGCTCCTCTATCGGCACGCCGGTCAGCGCAATCATGAGCACCAAAGTGATTACCGTGGATTCACTGCAAACCGTCGAGACCTGCATGGGCATCATGACCGATAGCCATCTGCGCCATTTGCCTGTAGTGGAAGAAGGCCAGCTGCTGGGCCTGCTGTCCATCGGCGACCTGGTCAAGGAGGCCATCGCCGAACAGGCCGACCTGATTCAGCAACTGGAACAGTACATTCGCGGCGCGTAAGCCTCTTCTGTTGAAGCCAGGCTTGCCCGCGAAGAACGATAACGGGTTACGTCTGGCCCACCGAGGCGTCCGGTTCGCGGGCAAGCCTCGCCAACAGGCCTCCAACAGGTCTCTGCTCTGGACCCCGACCGCCCGCGCGACTAACCTGTGCGGCACTTTTTGCCCACTGAGACCGCCATGACGATCAACCTGGATACCGTATTCGAGCGCCACGACACCGACAGCAAGAAGTGGAGTCAATACCCGGCAGATGTCCTGCCGATGTGGGTCGCGGACATGGATTTCCCGGTGGCGGCACCCATCATCGAGGCTCTGCACAAGCGCATCGAGCATCCGTTGCTCGGGTACGGCGTCGCGCAGGACGCTTTGCGTCAGGCAGTGGTTGCTCATCTCTGGCAAGCCTATGCCTGGCGTGTGCAACCTGAAGAGCTGATCTTCCTGCCGGGTGTCGAGCCGGGCTTCAACATGGCGCTGCATGCGCTGGTTCCGGAGGGCGCGGGCGTGGTGCTGCAAACGCCGAATTACGCCCCGCTGGCCAAGGCCCCCGACCACTGGCAACAACCGCGCATCGAATTGCCGTTCAAGGCCAATGTCGAGGGCGAGTATGAAACCGACATCGCGGCACTGGACAAAGCGCTGCAAAACGCTGGCGCCCTGCTCCTGAGCAATCCGCACAATCCGCTGGGCAAAGTGTTCAGTGGCGAAGAGTTGCAGCTGATCGGTGATGCCTGCGTGCGCAACAACGCGCTGATCATCTCCGATGAGATCCACGCCGACATCCTGTTCGATGGCCGTCGGCACATCCCCATTGCGTCCCTTGGCCCGCACATTGCCAAACGCACCGTCACGCTGATGTCGGCCAGCAAGGCTTACAATATCGCCGGGCTGAAGACCGCGTTCGCCGTCGTCCAGGATGAACAGCTGCGCAAACGCTTTACCCACGGCCGACTCGGCATGGTGGACAGCGTCAACGTGCTGGGCATGGAAGCGACTCGCGCTGCGTACAGCGAAGGTAGCGACTGGCTGAAAGCGGTTCTCGCGTATCTGCAGGCCAACCGCGATTTCCTCGCCGATGCCGTCAGGACCCGCCTGCCCGGCGTCGTCATGCACCTGCCGCAAAGCACCTATCTGGCCTGGCTGGATTGCTCGGCGCTGGGACTGGAAAACCCGCAGCAGTTCTTTCTTGAACACGGCAAGATTGCGTTGAGTGCAGGCGCGGAGTTCGGCGACGATTGCCAACAATTTGTTCGCTTGAATTTCGGTTGCCCGCGCGCGCTCCTTGAAGAAGGCCTGGCGCGAATGGAACGCAGCCTGCGCAAACGCTGAAGCAAATCTGTCTCCAGCAGACAGACAAAAGCCCGGTTGACCGGGCTTTTTGCTTTGGATCAGTTAAACAACTCGCAATCAATAACGCTGATATTGCGAACCGAACTCTTTGCGGTTTTCGGCTACCAGGACTTTGCTGTCCAGTTGCAGAGCGCGATCAAAGGTTTTGCTGCCCGCAGCGGTGGCGTGTACATCAGCGACTTGGGTGGAAGCCTGGGCAACCACGGGCTGTGCAACATAAGTAGCAGAGTGCGGACTGGCAAATGCTGCAGTGGCAGTCAGGACCGAAAAGGCAAAGCTCAGGGCGATGGTGCGTTTCATGATGGGTAGCTCCAGTAGGTAAGTCAGTGGTAAGTCGTTGCGTTGGAGCCAAATCTAATGGCTGCCGCAGCTGATGAAAAACCACCGTTACGCATACTGAATATCAATCTGGCTGATCCATTGCAGACGACGCACTGCTGCGTCGTCAACAAGGCCGAGCCAGAGCGGTTACTCGGTTTTACGCAACACGACCCTCGTCACCCGGCGCTCTTCAACCCCGACCACAGTCATGTTCCACCCTTCCCAATCGAGCGTGTCGCCGGTGCGCGGCAAGCGGTCCAGCAGGCTCATTACCAGCCCAGCCACAGTTTGATAGTCCTCGGTGGCCCTGGCCTGAAAACCGGTTCGCTCGCGCACATGGTTGAGGTTCAGCGCGCCGGAAACCACGAAGCCGCCCTCTTGGGCAACGATGTCCGGGCCTTCGATCTCGCTGGCGTCCGGCAGTTGACCGGCAATGGATTCAAGAATGTCGGTCATGGTCAGCAAACCAATAAAATCGCCGAACTCGTTAACCACGAACGCAATGTGTGTTGACTCCTTGCGCATCTGCTCCAGGGCGTTGAGGATCGTGAAACTGTCCAGCAGATTGATCGCCTTGCGTGCCAGGTTTTCGAGCTTCGGTTGGTTGCCGACCAGCAATTCCTTGAGCAGCTCCTTCTTGTGGACGAAGCCTAACGGCTCATCGATGCGCCCGTCGCGAATCAGCGGCAAGCGCGAATACGAGGAATGCATCAACTTCAGATTGATCTTGTCGGCATCGTCCGCCAGATCGATGTGATCGACCTCGGCGCGCGGGGTCATCACTGTACGAATCGGCCGCTCGGCCAACTGCAGTACACCGCTGATCATCACTCGCTCGCGGCGGTCAAACACGGCTGCAGTCTGTTCGCCCTCAAGCATATCGGCGATTTCCTCGCCCACCTCGTCCGCATCCAGCTTGCGTCCGCCCAGCAAACGCATGACCGCATGGGCCGTGCGTTCGCGCATCGGTCGCACGCCGTGCAACGAACGTTTGCGACGCATGCGCGCTACCTGGTTGAACACCTCAATGAGGATCGAGAAGCCAATTGCTGCATATAGATAGCCTTTCGGGATATGGAACCCCAGGCCTTCGGCGGTCAGGCTGAAACCAATCATCATCAAAAAGCCCAGACACAGCATGATCACGGTCGGGTGCGCATTGACGAAGCGGGTCAGCGGCTTGCTGGCGATGATCATCAGGCCGATGGAGATCATCACAGCGATCATCATCACGGCCAGATGCTCGACCATGCCCACAGCGGTAATCACCGCATCCAGGGAGAACACCGCATCAAGCACCACGATTTGCGCGACGATGGGCCAGAACTTCGCGTACGTGGAGTTACTGGTGCGCTCGCTGACATGCCCTTCGAGGCGTTCATGCAATTCCATGGTGGCCTTGAACAGCAGGAACACGCCACCGAACAGCATGATCAGGTCACGCCCGGAAAAGCTGTGCTCGAAGACGTCGAACAGTGGCTGGGTCAGCGTTACCATCCAGGAAATACTGGCCAGCAGGCCCAGGCGCATGATCAGCGCCAGCGACAGGCCGATGACTCGGGCCTTGTCACGCTGTTCGGGCGGCAATTTGTCGGCAAGGATCGCGATGAACACCAGGTTATCGATGCCCAGCACCAGTTCCAACACGATCAGCGTCAGCAGGCCGAGCCACGCCGTAGGATCAACTATCCATTCCATGGGTTAATGGCTCACTTGCAGGCAAAGGTCGGATGATCGCGCACGTCCGTGACATTCAATCGCTTTTGGCGATATGAACAAGGTCAGCCGGGACGAGGGTCGTAACGGGATGTTCGCAAGATGTGATTCGCGCGCCGGGGCGCAATTCGAAGTGGGGCGTAAGTTGCCAAAAGCAGAGCAACCGGGAGGCTCCTGAACGGTATTCATACAATCCTGAAATTGATTACGGGCCGTGATCCTACAACAAGCCGGTTTTTTTCTTACTTGAGAAAGTATTACAAAACATTGACATTAATAGGCCTGCATCACCGCGACAGACCCGACACATCACAATCAGCAAGGTGAACGCCCCGGTGTTCATCGCACCGGGGCCACACTTTTTTACAGGCTTTTCAAAAACCCCTCTATCAAGCGATTGACCTGCTCGGCAGCCTCCATCTGCACCATGTGCCCCTGGGCCGGAAGGATTTCGACCTGCGCCGCCAACCCTTGCGCATGACTGACCGGGATAATTGCATCGTCCGCGCCCCAGATCACCAGGCTTGGCTTGTGCTCCACGTGTGCGCGCAGCCCGGCAGCCTGTCGTGCATCCGGGAACAGCTGACCTACGAGCTGCCGCAAGGCACTGTCGACGCCCTCAAGGCGCTTGAATTTGAGCATATCTTCAAGCATTTGCCGATTGACCAACCCTGGATCGCTGAACAACTTCACCAGCTGTGGCCTGAGCGCGTTGCGGTTGTTGGCGTCGATAAAACCCTGCAAATATTCACCGTTGATCTCGCTGCCCAGGCCGGCACTGGCAATCAGGACCAGGCTCGCCACCCGCTGGGGCGCCAGTCGAGCGATGTTCAGTGCCACTGCGCCGCCCATGGAATGACCGGCCAGGTGTGCCGTGTTGATATCCAGATGATCCAGCAGCGCCAGCACGCTATGGCTCAACTCATCCAGATCGCCGGTACGCAAGGTCTTGCCTGACTCGCCATGCCCGGGCAAGTCCAGGGCGATGACCCGCCGCTCGGCAGCCAGGGCCTGGTGATTGAACAGCCAATTGTTCAGATCGCCACCGAAACCATGGATCAGCAGCAACGGCGTACCACCCTCGCCCAGATCGAAGTAGCGCAAGGTTCGACCCTCCAGCTCGACTTTTTGCGCCGTCGGGCCTGACGATTCGGCGGCATCGGTGGCGGGCACGAACTCGGCCTGGAAACGCTCGATGACTTCATCGATCTGGGCATCGCTGACCTCACCGTCAACGATGATCGCCAATAGCGCCCCGACCGAAAGGGTCTCATCCGGACGCGCCAATACTCGTTTGAGTACACCGGAGAACGGCGTTTCCACACTGCTGGAGATCTTGTCGGTTTCGACATCGAGCAACTCGTCGCCCTTCTCGACCCGATCACCTTCCTGCTTGAGCCAGGTGTCGACCCGGCCTTCGGTCATGGACAAACCCCACTTGGGCATGGTCAGGGTATGAATCTGGCTCATGCGGCGCTCCTCTTCTCGCTGATCTTGCGTACCGCAGCTTCAATTTTTGCTGCGTTGGGGATGTACATGTCCTCAAGCGCGTCGGAAAAAGGCACCGGGGTGTGGGGCGCGGTCACCATTTCGATGGGCGCTTTGAGGGAATCAAAGGCTTTTTGCGCAACCATGGCACTGATATCGGTGGCCATAGAGCAGCGCGGGTTGGCCTCATCGATCACCACCAGCCGGCCGGTTTTTTCCACACTTTCGAGGATGCTGTCCTCGTCCATCGGGCTGGTTGTGCGTAAATCCAGCACTTCGCAATCAATGCCCTGGCGCGCCAGGTTGGCTGCGGCTTCCATGGCCAGATGCACCATGCGCCCGTAGGTAACCAGGGTCACGTCATTGCCTTCGCGGAGGAAATTGGCTTCGCCGAACGGGATGGTGTAAAGCTCTTCGGGCACATCACCCTGCATGCCGTAGAGCATCTTGTGTTCGCAAAAAATCACCGGATCGTTGTCGCGAATCGCCTGAATCAGCAACCCCTTGGCATCGTAGGGCGATGACGGACAGACCACTTTCAAACCGGGGATATGGGTCCATAACGAGGTGAGCATCTGCGAATGTTGCGCGGCGGCACGCAAGCCGGCGCCCACCATGGTGCGGATCACCAGCGGCGTGACGGCTTTGCCGCCGAACATGTAGCGAAACTTGGCGGCTTGATTGAGAATCTGGTCCAGGCAGCACCCGGCGAAGTCGACGAACATCAGTTCGCATACCGGACGCATGCCCTGCGTGGCCGCCCCGACAGCCGCGCCGACATAACCTATTTCGGACAGCGGCGCGTCGAGTACCCGACCGGGAAACTGCGCATACAACCCTTTGGTGACCCCCAGCACGCCGCCCCAGGCGTCCTGTTCGCCGGGCGCGCCCGCGCCACCGGCCACGTCTTCGCCAATAATGAACACGCTGGGGTCGCGACGCATTTCCTGGGCCAGCGCTTCGTTGATTGCCTGCTGGTAAGTGATTTTTCTAGCCATGATGATTGTCCTTTTGTTCTTGTTTTCAGATGCGTGGAGGCACACGGTCAAAAGCGGGTCACGGATAACTCACGTAGACATCACTGAGCAGATCGGCCAGTTGAGGTTTTGGATCGGATTTGGCCAGGCGCACCGCGTCTTCGATCAACTGCTCGATTTCCTGATCGATCACCGTCAGCTGTGCCCGTTCCAGCCAGCCGTTCTCGATGCAGCGCTGGCTGAACTGCTCAAGACAATCATGGGTTTCGCGCAGGTTCTTGACTTCGTCGGGGCCGCGATAGGTCTGGGCATCGCCTTCGAAATGGCCGTAGTAACGGGTCAGCTTCACTTCCACCAGCGAAGGCCCGTGCCCGGCCCTGGCGCGTTCGATGGCGGCACCCGCTGCGGCATGTACCGCGAAGAAATCAAACCCATCGACCGTGACACCAGGCATTCCGAAGCCGATGGCGCGGTCGGCGATGTCCTTGCAGGCGACCGACCAGTTGGACGCCGTGGCTTCGGCGTAACCATTGTTCTCCGCAACGAAAATGCACGGCAGGTTCATGATCGAGGCCAGGTTCATCGCCTCGAATACCGCGCCCTCGTTGGAACCGCCATCACCGAAGAACGCCACCGCAACGCCTTGCGTTCCCTTGAGCTTGGCAGCCAGGGCGGCGCCTGCGGCCAGGGGCGCGCCGGCTCCGACGATACCGTTGGCCCCGAGCATGCCTTTCTCCAGATCGGCAATGTGCATCGAGCCACCCTTGCCGCCACAGACTCCGGTTTTCTTGCCGTAGATTTCCGCCATCATCCCGTACACATCCACGCCCTTGGCGATGCAATGGCCATGACCACGGTGGTTGGAGGCGATGCAGTCATCGTCGCTGAGATGGGCCATGACCCCGGCCGCGCTGGCCTCTTCGCCTGCATACAAATGCACGAAGCCGGGAATCTCGCCGGTGGCGAACTCTACGTGCAGGCGCTCTTCGAAGTCCCGGATGGTGCGCATCACTTTGTAGGCGTGCAGCAGCTGATCGGTGGACAGGTGAGTGGACATATTGTTGTTCTCCAGGTTGTCTCGACACTCGGATGCCGGATGACTCCAGCGCCATGAGCGGAGCAAACACGGGGCCAACACGTGACATTTTCTTCCCAAGGCCCGTGCCAGAGCCATCCGGCCGTTTTGCAAAGCAACACTTGGCCGATCAGGATGAGACGCTGCATCTCGGCGTATCCTCGTTATCGGGGTCTCGCTGAGACGCTGCGTCTCAGCGATGGGCGGCAGAGCTGTCGACTTGTGGCAGCCAGGGGTTGAGCGCCTAATAGCCGCTATAACAACAATGATCGAGAACCGGAGGCCCTATGCTCGCCGCGAACTCCAGAGCCCATGTCGACTGCGTCAGCCGCATGGTCAAAAACGCAGGCCGCCTTCCCCAGGTGCCGGTGCCACCGTTGATTTTTGATTCCTGGCAGCGCTCCCTGGAGCAACACCATCTTGACCCCGGCTCGCTTCAGGGCCCACGTATCCTCTCCACTACGCTGCTCAAGGAATGTCGTGAACGGGCTGATCTGTTCCTGCGGGTGGCCAGCGAAGAAGTCGCGCAGCTGCATGCCCGGGTGCGGCATGCCGATTATTGCGTGCTGCTCACCGATGCTCTGGGCCAGACCATTGACCATCGGGTAGATCCTGGGATTCGCAGCGATTGCCGCAAAGCCGGACTGTATCTGGGCACCTGCTGGTCGGAAGCGGAAGAAGGCACCTGCGGCGTGGCCACGGTACTGACCAGCAAGGCGCCGGTGACGGTGCATAAACGCGACCACTTTCGCGCCGCCTTCATTGGCCTGACCTGCTCGGCGGCACCGGTTTTCGATCCACAGGGTGAACTGCTCGGCGTTGTCGATGCGTCCGCCGTGCAATCCCCCGACGACCGCCGCAGCCAGCACTTGATTCGGCAAATGGTCGCGCTCAGTGCACGGTCCATCGAAAACGCGTTCTTCATGCACAGTGCCCAAGGTCAGTGGGTGCTGCAGGCACACAGTACTCAGGGTTATGTCGACAGTCAGCCGGACCTGCTATTAGCCTGGGATCGTGACGGCCGTCTGCATGGCATCAACAGCAAGGCGCGTCAGGCCCTGCGGCTGCGCTTTGGTCGGTTACCCGAGCACATCAGCGAGGTGTTTGACCTAGACGCATTGCGCAATGCGGTCGATCAAGCGCCGCAGGTCCTGAACTGGCAGGCTGGCGCGGGGGCCCTTCAGGTTCGCGTCAGTGCGCCACGCATTAGACCCAGAACCCGGGATTTGAACGTCCAGGCCAATGATCACAACCAGCCGGACCCGCGCATGGTGGATAACCTGCGTCTGGCGGTGCGCGTCAAGGATCGTGACCTGCCCATCCTGATTCAGGGAGAAACCGGCACCGGCAAAGATGTCTTCGCCCGCCAGGTTCACGATCACAGCGCGCGAAAAAACCGGCCGTTCATTGCCCTGAACTGCGCAGCGATTCCCGAAAGCCTCATCGAGAGCGAATTGTTCGGCTATACCCCTGGCGCATTTACCGGTGCGTCGAGCAAGGGCATGAAGGGGCTGCTGCTTCAGGCCGACGGCGGCACGTTGTTCCTCGATGAAATCGGTGACATGCCCCTGGCTTTGCAAACCCGGTTGCTGCGCGTGCTGGCCGAAGGTGAAGTCGCACCCCTTGGCGCATCGCGTCGACAGCGCGTGGACATTCAGGTGATCTGCGCCACCCACCGCGATCTCAGCGCCATGGTGCGCAGCGCGCAATTTCGCGAAGACTTGTATTTCCGTCTCGGCGGTGCGCGCTTCCAGCTGCCACCGCTGCGTGAGCGCAGCGACCGTCTGGCATTGGTCAACCAGTTGCTGGCCGAGGAAAACCAGAACGCCAGCCTACCCGTTGGCTTGAGCGCGGCGACTCTGGAACGTCTGCTCAGCCATGGCTGGCCGGGCAATATCCGCCAACTGCGTCACGTGCTGCGCTATGCGTGCGCCGTCTGCGACGGGGCGACGATCCAGGTCAGCGACTTGCCGCCGGAGCTGCGCGATGACACATCCCTGACTGCTCATACCGCGCAGGAAGCGGTCAGCCCGCAGCGGCAGTTGTTGCTGGACGCATTGATTCGTCACCGCTGGCAACCACGGGAAACCGCCCAGGCGCTGGGCATCTCCCGGGCTACGCTGTACCGCCGCGTGAATCAACACGGGATAGAGATGCCGCGGATGCAGCATCGCAATCAGTCAATTGAAGCACGCCGCCTCTAGCGATACACCATGCCGCCATCGATCAGCGGTGCCTGGCCGGTCATGTAGTCCGCATCGGGACTGGCCAGGTAGGACACGAAACCCGCAACGTCATCCGGGGTTTCTGCGCGCCCCAAGGCAATGCCGTCCACGTATTTCTTGTAAGTGGCGCCGACTTCGGCGCCGGTGATGTCGGCCATGCGCTGGTCGATCTCGACCCACATATCGGTGCCCACTACCCCAGGGCAATAGGCGTTGACGGTGATGCCATCGCTCGCCAGTTCTTTCGCGGCCGCCTGGGTCAAGGCCCGCACCGCAAACTTCGTCGCGGAGTACACACCCAGCAGCGCAAAACCTTCATGGCCCGCGATAGAACACGCGTTGATGATCTTGCCGCGTTGCCCGAGGGACTTGAACTTCTTGCCCGCAGCCTGGATTCCCCACAGCACACCCTGCACATTGATCCGAAGAATCCGGTCGACTTGTTCGGGTGTCACTTCCAGCAGAGACTCGACCTGGGCCACACCCGCGTTGTTGACGATGATGTCAAAGCCGCCAAGCGTGCTGTACGTATGTTCAACGGCAGCGACCACTTGATCCAGCTGCGAAACATCAGCGACGAACACCGTGGCTTTACGCCCCAACTCGGCGATTTCTCCAGCAACCTGATTGGTCTTGCTCGCATTGATGTCAACCAGCGCGACATCGGCGCCATCGCGAGCAAGACGCAAAGCGATGGCCCTGCCAATGCCTTGGCCAGCACCTGTTACCAGCGCGACTTTTCCGTGGATACTCATAGCGTTCGCCTCTTTTTATGGAATGGAACACCTTGTATGAGAGATCTTTCGGACCGCGTCGAGCGGCGCTGCGGCCAATGAGTTCGACGAGACGCAACGTCTCAGCCGTGCCCGTCGAGGCCTCAAGATCGGCCGCCATGGGTCAATTGATTTGAACTTCCGGGCGTGACGCGTGCCGACTCTATAAGCGTCGGGCAACCCGCCTGGCGATTCTGGAGACCTCATCAATGCCAGATACACAGGGAAAAATCCGTTATGCCGTCGTAGCCGGAGGCTGGATCTCGCAAGGCGCCTTCATGCCCGGCGTCGATCAGACCGACAATTCAGTGATGACCGCGCTGGTGACCGGCGACCCGGTCAAGGCTGATGAACTGGCCGAACTCTATGACCTGAAAAGCTATCACTACGACGAATTTGACACCCTGCTCAAGTCAGGTGAAATCGACGCTATATACCTCGCGACACCGAATTTCCGCCACCGCGAATTTGCCGTCCCGGCACTGGAAGCCGGGATTCATGTCCTGCTGGAAAAGCCCATGGCCACCAGCGAGGAAGACTGCCTGGCGATTACCGAAGCCGCCAAGCGTTCCGGCGCCAAGCTGATGATTGCCTATCGCCTGCACTTCGAGCCAGGCACGGTCGAGATGATCAGCCGTGTCCGAGCCGGGGAAATCGGCGAACCGCGCCTGTTTACTTCGACTTTCGCGCAGACCACCAAACCTTCCAATCATCGTATGCAAAGCGGCTTCTGGGCCGGACCTGCGGCGGATATGGGCCCCTACCCGATCAATGCCGTGCGCAATCTGTTCGACGCCGAACCTGTGGAAGTCCACGCCGTGGCGATTCATACGCCGGGTCGGGAAATCAACACGCCGGATACGGTGTCGGTAACCCTGCGATTCCCGGAAGAGCGACTGGCGCAGTTCACCGTCAGCTACAGCCTGCCCGGCACCCAGCGCTTTCAGCTGATCGGCACCGAAGGTGAACTCGAGGCTTCGCCGTGTTTCGGTTTCGGTGAGGGCGTGGCAATCAGCTATCGCTCGATCATTGATGGCAAGACTCAGGAACATGCTCATCCGGTAGTGGATCAGTTCGGCGGGGAAACCCAGTATTTCTCGGACTGCATCCTGCAGGATCGCGAGCCGGAACCCGATGGCGACGAAGGCTGGCGTGACGTGCGGGTGTTGGCGGCCATCAAGCGTTGCCTTGAGACGGGTCAACCACAAAAACTCGACCCGCTGCCGAACCGACCGGGCATCAGCGTAGAACAGGCCCGCCGGCTGCCATTGGCCAAGGTGCCGAAATACATCAACACTGATGAACCCAATGAGTGAAGCGTAGGTTGTGTTGGAGCGAGGCTTGCCCGCGAACCGGGCACCTCGGTGGGCAAGATCCACCGCGTTATCGTTCTTCCCGGACAAGTCCGGTCCTACCGGGCAGATACAAACCGGTACAGGCTGTGTGAAAACGTCACGAGCGATGATAAGACAAGGCAAAAACAGGCGAAAAAGCGGAGTCTAGGTGTTCTAAATGAGCATTTTTCGCCTGTTTTTAACGCAGTATTGTCGAGCGCAGTAGTTTTCACAGGGACTTGTCCCCGAAAAAAAGCATGCCCACCCCCCCTTCAAGTCTAAACATACAAGCGAGGCTTGCCCGCGAAGGTTTTGTGGCAGGTTCGGATAAGTGGGCGGATGCCGGGTACTTCGTGGGCAAGCCACGCTCCAACGCTTGCTAACAAGCTACAGTCGCTCCCGCGCGACAAAATGCCACACGCCTGAACGCCACCAGTTGTCTGATGACTGCCAGGCGGCCCTAGCTGCGAAAAATGATTTGTTCTAAAATGTTTCCATACCGGCAAGCGGCGCGGAAACGAACATCGATGGCAAAAATTGTCAGCGAATTCGAATCCCGGCGACTTGACCAGAATCATAAAAAGAAAGCCCGTCATAGACGGGCTTTTTTCGTTTCCGGCATTCGACAACCTGCGTTGGGAAGCCTGAAGCACAGCTTTCTAACCTGGTGCAGCGTCGCGCCAGGTTCCAGTTTTTTCAACCTTGAGGCTAATCCCCATGCTGCGTCTTGTAGTAGTTCACCTGTTCCAATGGTTCAAACGTCTGGCTTCCAGCGCGGTTTCGCGTAATGGCGACGACAATTACTCACAGAACTTTACGTCCCGTGATGACAGCGACGGCGGCCGCTGGACCTTCGTTTCGATCTTCATCGTCTTCACCTTGAGCCTCTACACGCTGGCCGGCCTGGGCTACTACGCCAAGGTCAACGTCTGGGACGGTTTCACCGAGCAGCAGAAAGAGAACATCGCCCAGGCCATGATCGTCAGCAGCCAGAACCTTTAAAGCTGGCGCTCAACCCCGGCCCACGAACGGCATGTTGGTGGCCATGACCGTCATGTTCAGCACGTTGGTAGACAGCGGCAAGCCCGCCATGTAACGCACGGCATCGGCCACGTGTTTGACATCCATCATCGGCTCCACTGCAGTTTGCCCGTTGGCCTGGCGCACACCCGTAGTCATGCGTGCCGACAGTTCGGTCAAGGCATTGCCAATGTCGATCTGGCTGCAAGCGATATTGAACTCGCGGCCGTCCAGGGCCAGGGTTTTGGTCAGCCCCGACACCGCGTGCTTGCTGGCGGTATAAGGCGAGCTGAATGGGCGTGGTGTGTGGGCGGAGATCGAGCCATTGTTGATGATCCGGCCACCTTGCGGCGTCTGCTTGCGCATCAGTCCGAACGCAGCACGCGCGCACAGGTAAACCCCGGTCACGTTGGTGTTGATTACGTTCAGCCACTGCTCGACCGCCAGCTCGTCCACCGGTATCGCCTGGGCGCCAACCCCGGCATTGTTGAAGACCGCGTCCAGTCGGCCATACACCTCTTCGATTCTGCTGAACAAGGCATCGACGCTCGACGGATCACGGACGTCGGTGGACACGGCAACGGCGCTGCCGCCCGCGCGGGTGGCGATGTCCACCAGTTCATCCAGCGGCTCCTGGCGCCGACCGGCCAACACCAGGCTGAAGCCATCTTCCAGCAACCCCAACGCCACTGCGCGACCGATGCCGCTTCCCGCGCCGGTAATCAGCGCAACCCTTAACGTGGTGCTCTCAGTCATCTTGTTTTCCTTTATCTGAATGAACAGGCGGCTCGTCAAAATCGTTACGAAGATTGACAGCAGGCATGACCGATATCAATCAACGTCAATAGTGCGCTCACCCAGGGGCAGATAGAGTCGAGGCATGTTCATTTACCAAGAGGTTCACATGTCTCGCGCCATCCGCTTCCATCACTTCGGTTCAGCCGACGTGCTCAAGTGCGAGGAAGTTACTGAACGGCCACCTGCCGCCAACGAAGTGTTGATCCGGGTTCAGGCCATCGGCGTGAGCTGGGACGACGTGATGCGCCGCCAAGGCCTGGGCCTGTGCGAAACCCGCTTGCCTGCAGGTTTGGGCAGCGAAATGGCCGGTATTGTCGAAGCCGTCGGCGAACGGGTCGACGACCTGCGCGTCGGTGATCGTGTCGCCAGTTTCCAGGCCAGCGATATTAATGATTACCCGGTTTACGGGGACACCATCCTGTTGCCCCGTGCGGCACTGACCCGTTACCCCGAACAGCTCTCGCCAAAACAGGCCAGTGTCCACTACACACCGTTCCTGCTGGCCTGGTTCGCGTTCCACGAACTGGCACGCGTCCAGCCGGGGCAGACCGTGCTGGTCACCGAAGCGGCCTTGAGCCCGAACATAGCGTTCGTACAGCTGGGCAAGGCGCTGGGACTCAAGGTCATTGCGTCGACCCAGGACGCCGAGGACAAGCAATATCTGCTGGACCGAGGCGCGGCACACGTCATCGTCACCGACGAACAGGATTTGGGCATGCGCATCCACAAGCTGACCGATGGTCAGGGCGTGCACGCCATATTTGACGGCGTTGGCGGGCCGCAGATGTCGTTGCTCGGTGATGTGCTGGCACCACGGGGCAGCCTGGTGTTGTTCGGCCTGCGCGGCGGTAACCGCACGCCGTTCCCGGCCATCGAAGCCTTCAAGAAAAACATGCGTTTCTTCGTCCATTGCCTGTGTAACTTCACCGGCAAGCCTGAATTCGAGATTGCGCAGAACGCCGAGGCCCTGGGTCTGGCACTGGAAGCGATCAACACACTGACGGTCGAACAAGGTCTGGTTGCGGATATCGACCGGGTGTTTCGCCTCGAACAGGCGGCCAAGGCTCACCACTATCTGGAGCAGACCATGGAGAATGGTCGCGTAGTGCTGAGCGTCGAATGACTCTCGATGCGTCGAAAGTGATTGCACACGACCGGGTTTCCTGAGAAAAAAGCCGCCTCCTTTCAGGTTTCCAGAGCGTCGTCATGAACAATGAATTGCTGATTACGGATATCCGCGAGGGTGACGGCAAAGAAGTCGTCAAGGGCGCCTTGATCACCACCCAGTACAACGGGCTACTTGAAGACGGCACGACGTTCGACTCGTCTTATGAGCGCGGCAAACCCTTCCAGTGCGTCATCGGCAGCGGCCGGGTAATCAAAGGTTGGGACATCGGTTTAATGGGCATGAAGGTCGGCGGCGTGCGCAAGTTATTCGTTCCGGCTCACCTGGCTTACGGTGATCGACAAATGGGCGCACACATCAAACCTGGCTCGAATCTGCTGTTTGAGATCGAACTACTGGAAGTCTTGACCCGGGACGATTGAGCGCCAAACGCTTTGCCGCGCGTGCCAGGCCCCAGGTCAGTATTCAGATTGCTTGTTCCCGCAGAAGAAGCCATGCTTTCGCGGCTTAGATCGCCAGTATTTATAAAAGGAATAGGGTATGGCCCTGAACAAACCCACCCAGGAACTCAAGCGCCATCTGAAAGGCACGGCCGCCAATCTTGAAAGCACGGCCAATGAGATACTCAAGCTCGCCGAACAAATGTCTGAAGTTGACGTCACTGCAGTTCTGCAACTGGTCAATCGACTCTACGGCGACGCCGACCAGCTCAAGGCCTACGCGGACGAAGTAAAGGCCAGGCGCATCGTGCGTAACAAGGCGCTGTAATCCAGTACACCGTTTGCAGCCTGACGGCTCGCTTCCGATTCGCCCGGTCAACGCAGAGAACCGCCGATGCTTCCCACATCCGCCAAGCGCACCCTCAAGCCTGCCCACTTGCACATGCAGAAGTGGCGCGGACGCGTAGGGCTTTCGCTGGCGGCCAGCCTTTCGGTGCTCGCGGGGATGACCGACGCCATCGGCTTCATGGCCACCGGCGATTTTGTCTCGTTCATGAGCGGTAACACCACACGACTGGCGGTGGCCATCAGCGATGCCGATATCGGTACCTCGGCCAGACTGCTGCTGGCAATCGCCACTTTCGTGCTGGGCAATGCCTTGGGGATTATCGTTGCCCGGCTTGGCGGCCGCCGCGCCCTGCCCCTGCTGTTGTGCATCGGCATGCTGTTATGTGCCGCAGCCGCCTGGCCGCTGGATTCGCAAATCATGACGGTGGTGGCCGCCATTCTGGCGATGGGCATGCTCAATGCCGCCGTGGAGCAAGTGAATGGCCTGCCGGTGGGGCTGACCTACGTGACCGGCGCGCTGTCGCGCTTTGGTCGCGGCTTCGGCCGCTGGATGCTCGGTGAACGTCGCGATGGCTGGCGCGTGCAACTGGTGCCATGGACGGGCATGTTCATCGGCGCCGTGATCGGCGCGGTATTGGAGCAACATCTGGGCCTCAACGCGATGCTGGTCAGCGGCGCGCTGGCGGCACTGCTCGGGCTGATGTCGCTGAAAATCCCCCACCGCTGGCAGCGCCGCTACATGCCACGTTAAGCCAGGCTCACTCCCCGGCCGGCAGCACGTGAGGCGCGTCGATCCGTTCCTTTAGCCGATGCGCGAACGCCAAGGCGTCCTCCATGCTGCGAAACGTCACCTCATAATCGTTGATCACTACCAGCCAATCGCTGCCAAAAGCGGCTTTTTCAATCTGCATTGTCATGCTGATGTCCTCTTGATTTGCACGGTTTGATCGGCGATCCGCAACTTGCGCAACAGATCACGTTTTTTGCTGCGATGGGCTTGCATACGTAACAGCAGGTCGTCCAGTGTTCCGATGGCGTCGAGGATGTGCGGCCCTTTATTGAGCATCACGCACTCGGCGCGCACGCCCATTGCGGCGTCGGTGATTTCTGCGCGAGTCGCGGCGCCGGTCTTGGCCAGGGTTTCGAGCACCTGGGTAGCCCAGATCACCGGCACATGCGCGGCCTCGCAGATGCAGAGGATTTCTTCCTGCAGTTCGGCAGTGCGTTCAAAACCGTTTTCCACAGCAAGATCGCCTCGCGCAATCATCACGCCCAGACGTGGGCTGTGCATCCCGGCCATCAACAGCGCGGCGAGGTTTTCAAATCCCTGGCGGGTTTCGATTTTCAACACCACACCCAGATGCTCGGCATTGAGCCGCCGCAAATGAGTGAACAGCGATTTGACGTCACCCGGGCTGTTGACGAAGGACATTTCGACCACGTCTGCATGCCTGGCGGCGAATTCCAGCGCGGCGATATCGTCCGGGGACAACGCATCCAGCTTGAGTTCGCTTTCCGGCAAATTAATCCCTTTGTCGCTCTTGAGCCGGGCACCGCCAGGCGCATGGGTAATCCGGACATACATGGCCTGCTCGTCGACGGATTGAATCTTGCCGCCGATCTTGCCGTCGTCGAACCAGATGACCTCGCCGGGGCGCACATCGTGGAAAACACTGGGCAAGGTGCAACCGATGCTGGCGGGCGTCAGCACTTTGCCCTCGTCATCACGAACAGCGGGATGGCCGCTGTCCAGATCAGAGGTCAGCATTAGCACATCGCCCTCATGTAGGACGATGCTCTGTTCCTGCAGCGGAACATTGATTATCCGTGCCGATTTCTTGCGTCCTTTGGCCTTTTTCAGGCTCAGCGCCATGCCGGGGATCATGTAAGCGGTTTTGCGCAGCTCGACCCAGCAACCCTCCTCTGCCACCTCAACCACTTGCAGGCTGCGCCGGGAATCCCGGGCGTCGCTGAATACCAGCTCATCGTCGACCACCAACTGCGTCAGCCATTTGCCGGGTAAGCGCAGGGCAAACTGGGAATCGGGGTGCGGATCGTCGCTGGAACCGAGCCAGACTCTGGCAGGCGTCGTGGTGCGCCCGAACAGATCCTTGGTGGGCCGAATGCGCAGGACTGCGGGGCCAGGCAGGATTTGCCCGGTACGCAGCTTGGGACCAGCCAGATCCATCATGACCTGACAGCTTTTCCCGGACTTGTCGGCGGCGCTGCGGGCGTGTTCGATCATGGTCAGCCAGGTCGGCTGATCATCATGGGCGCAATTGATTCGCTGGCAGTCCATGCCTGCCTTCAGCAGATCGCGCACCAAATGTGGGTCAGTCGCAGCTTCGCTGGGCATGGTCACCATGATCCGCACGCCGCGCTCGGGCCCAACTCCGCCGAACAGCGCGTCGGCATGGGCCATCAGCAAACGCTCGCCGATCTCGCCCAACACCGTGCCACTTTCGCCCGCTTGCGCCGAGCCCGGGGTCAGGCGTTGCAGCACTTCGATGACGCGATCCACCGATGCCAGCGCATTGGCTTCACAGCGTCCAAGGGAGGAAAGGCCCAATTCGGCCAGTTGATGCTGCAAGGGGCGGATGTCGTGACGACGCAGGGCCAGGTAACTCAGCAAGTTACGCGCACTTTCGATGTAGCTGGGGTGCAGATGCATGGTTTCGATGGGCGCGCGGGCTGCGGCCTCCATCTTGACCCGCAGAAATGACAGGCGTCTGAGGGCAGCCTGGATCTTGCGGTCGTCCAACACATTGAAATCAGGTTCTATGACTGTCATGGCAAGCACTCGAAACGCATGAGAAAGCCAGGCAAAGGCAAACCAGACCATCGCAGCCCGCCAGTTGCCCCTGGACGACACAACGTGACGGAGAGCTTTACGATAAAGCACGAATGTGACCGAGTTCTTACCAACTCAAATGGATACCAAAACGGTACATTCGTCCGGACCGGCGGTTATCCCGATCAGGCGCTCAGGTAGCCGCCTGTAATCAAATAGCCACTAAAGCGTGGTTTAACTAGGCGCAAATTACTGCCCTCAATCTGAGTTCGGAGTCTGCGCATGCCCGTCTTTTCGAAAATAGCTTCGAAAACGCTATCGAAAACCCTCTCCAAAACACTGCTAACGGTCTGTCTGGGGTTAAGCCTCAGCCTCGGGGTCGGCAATCGCGTAGAGGCTGCCGACGAGATTGTCGGCGCAGGCTCGACTTTTGTATTTCCGGTGCTCTCCAAATGGGCGGACGAGTACAACCGCAAGACCGGCGTACGGGTCAACTATCAGTCCATCGGTTCAGGGGCGGGAATCGCTCAGGTCAAGGCCGCCAACGTCGACTTCGGGGCCAGTGACATGCCGCTGGCATCAGCCGAGCTCGCCAGCCTGGGCATGCTCCAGTTTCCACTGGTGACTGGCGGGATCGTGCCGGTCATGAATCTGCCGTCCATCGCGCCCGGCTCGCTGAAGTTCACCGGTGCCGTGCTCGCCGATATTTTCATGGGCAAGATCAGCCACTGGAACGACCCGGCCATCGCCGCGCTGAATCCCACCGCCACGCTGCCGAAAAAGCCGATCACCGTGGTGTACCGTTCGGACAACTCCGGCACCAGCTATAACTGGGTGAACTACCTGTCCCGCATCAGCCCGCAATGGAAAGCCAGCATCGGCAATGGTGCGTCGGTGAAATGGCCTGTGGGCCTGGGCGCCAAGGGCAGCGAAGGCGTCGCCAGCTATGTGAAACAGATGCCCTACTCCATCAGCTATATCGAATATGCGTACAGCAAACAGCAGAAGCTCAATTACGGGCTGGTGCAAAACAAGGCCGGCAATTACGTCACACCTAATCTGGGTAGCTTTCAGGCCGCAGCGGCGGCAGCTGACTGGTCCCAGGCTCAGGATTTCAACCTGCTGATGGTCAATGCCGAGGGCGAAAACGCGTATCCGATCACGGCCACAACGTTCATCGTCATGCCCAAACAGGCGGCAAACGCCGCTCGTCACGCGGCGGCGCAGGACTTCTTCAAATGGGCACTCAAAGACGGCCAGCCACAAGCCACTGCGCTGGATTTCGCGCCATTGCCTGAGTCGCTGGTCAAGCAGATCGAAGCTTACTGGACGGCCAATCAGCCGAAACCGTAAGCGCAAAGCTCTCTGGCTCGGACCGTTCAGGCAACCGAGCCGATTCATTTCGAGCAGCCGGGTTATGATGCGCCATCATTCTAATGCCCGGAACTCGCTCAATGCCCAGTCTGTCCACGACCACCCCAATCCGCGGCTGGTCGTTCTGGTGGAAACCCCTGTTGTTTCTCGCCGTTGCGGTCATCGGGCTGTACTACGTCAAGTGGTCGCCCTATTACCTGAAGTCCTTCGCCGCCGCCGACAGTCACAGCATTGGCGCTTCGATCATCAATGATCAGCTGACTTCGCCGATTGCTGCTGCGCTGGCTTACGCCAAGGTGTATTTCCTGGCGATCTGGAAAGCCGCCGTGCTGGCGGTCATCCTCGGTTCGCTGCTGCAAGTGCTGATCCCGCGTGACTGGTTGCTGCGCCTGTTTGGGCGCGCCGGTCTGGGTTCAACGCTGCGTGGCGGACTGTTCGCCCTGCCGGGCATGATGTGCAGCTGTTGCGCAGCGCCGGTCGCTGCCGGCATGCGCCGTCAGCAGGTATCGGTGGGTGCGGCACTGGCATTCTGGATCGCCAACCCCGTGCTCAATCCCGCGACACTGGTGTTCATGGGCTTCGTGCTGGGCTGGGAGTTCACCGCATTGCGCCTGGTGGCCGGGCTGATTCTGGTGGTCGGTGTGGCGATGATCGCCCAGCGTATCTCGCGGCCTGAAGTGGTTCCCGAGCAAGCGATGGAAGCCGCTGTCAGCGCCAACGAAGTCGATCAGCACAGTTTTTTCAGCCGCTGGGGCCGTACGCTGTGGCAGCTGTTCTGGAGCACCATTCCGATTTACGTGCTGGCGGTGTTGATTCTGGGCGCAGCGCGGGTCTGGCTGTTCCCGCACATCGATGCGTCCATCGGCAACAGTTTCATCTGGCTGGTGGTACTGGCGTTCGTCGGCATGCTGTTCGTGATCCCCACGGCGGCGGAAATCCCTATCGTGCAGACCATGCTGACCCTGGGTCTGGGCACCGGTCCGGCAGTGGCACTGCTGATGACCTTGCCCAGCGTGAGCCTGCCGTCCCTGCTGATGCTGCGTAAATCCTTCGATACCCACGTTTTGGTAACCGTTGCGGCGCTGACCACGCTGGTCGGTGTGATCAGCGGTCTGCTGGCGATGATCCTGCTATAAGCCGTTGCTGCCTGAGGTTCAGGCAGCCCGGTTGCGGCGCTCTTGCAGGTACTGCAAGACCGCGCCGTGATCGCCGGCAAATTCGATACGCGGCCCTTTGCTGTCACGCTGATAGGCATACATCGGGTCGTAGTATTCGCCAAGCAGCCCGGCAATCCAGCCACGATGCTCATCCACGGCGCCAGACTTTTCCTGCTCGATCAAGGCGCTGTCCATGATCGCCGCCAGACGCTGATAACGCTCACCACCCAGACGTTTGACGATACTCGCCAGACTTTCGCGCAAGCGCGCAGCGAACACGCTGAAACCTTGCTCTATGCCGTGGACCTGAACGTACTCGGCACACAGATCCACCACGTAATCGGTGAGAATGCGCTCGACCCGCAGCTCGAAGCTCTCTTCCAGCCACACCAGCGGGTATTCCTGCATGCCGCGAAACAGCCCCAGCGGAATGGCGCGACTGCCCACCACACGCCCTTCGTCTTCCAGCACGAACTGACTCACACCCGCGGCTCGCTTCTTGAGGATGTCGACCGCCAAGGCGTTCTCGAAACTGATCTGCGCCGGCTGTGGCGTCGCGTGTTTGCCGAAACTCGAACCGCGATGATTGGCATGGCCTTCAAGGTCCAGCGCATTGTCCAGCTGCGTCAGGACCTGAGTTTTACCCGATCCCGTCAAGCCGCCAATCAGAACGAAGTCGCACTCGGACACCGCTGCGTCGGTGGTTTCAATCAAGTAGGTACGCAGCGCCTTGTAGCCGCCAATGACGCGCGGATACTCGATCCCGGCTTCGTTTTTCAGCCATTGCTGGGTGAGCTGCGAACGCAGGCCGCCCCGAAAGCAATACAGAAAGCCTTGCGGATGCGAGCGAGCAAACTGGCTCCAGGCATCGATACGTTCCTGTTTGGTCTGGCCGGACACCAGTCGATGACCCAGCTCGATAGCCGCCTGCTGGCCCTTCTGTTTGTAGCAAGTGCCGACCTGTTCGCGCTCCAGGTCGTTCATCAACGGCAGATTGATGCTCTGGGCAAACGCACCCTTTTCGAATTCCACCGGGGCGCGCACGTCCATGAGCGGGGCATCGGTCAGAAACAGTTCGCGGAAGTCGGCGCTGTTGTCGCGCATCAAAACACCTCGACCGCGTGACGCTGTCGGGCGACGAACTCGCCGATCACCGCCAGATCCAGGCCCAGCTCTTCGGCCAGAGCCAGAAACGCCGCCTGCGCCTGAGGCTCAACGGCGACCAACAGGCCGCCACTGGTTTGCGGGTCGCACAAGAGCATTTTCTGCGCTTCGCTCAAGGCATTGATGCGCTCGCCGTAACTGTCGAAGTTGCGCAACGTGCCACCAGGGACGCAGCCTTGTTGAAGATAGAAATCCACGCTGGCCAGACGCGGCACGGCGGCGTAATCCAGGCGTGCGGTCAATTGACTGCCATCCGCCATCTCCACCAGATGCCCGAGCAGGCCGAAACCGGTCACGTCAGTCATGGCCGTGACGCCTTCGAGCTTGCCGAAACGACTGCCCGGCTTGTTAAGGGTGCACATCATGTCCCGGGCCACGCCCTGATCCTCGGTGCGCAACAGGCCTTTTTTCTCGGCGGTGGTGAGGATGCCGATGCCCAAGGGTTTGGTCAGGTACAGCTTGCAGCCTTCGGTCGCAGTGTCGTTGCGCTTCATGTAGCGCTTTTCCACCAGCCCGGTAACCGCCAGACCGAAGATCGGCTCCGGCGCATCAATCGAATGCCCGCCAGCCAATGGAATACCGGCGGCGTCGCACACGGCGCGACCGCCACGGATCACTTCCCGGGCGATTTCCGGGGCCAGCAGATTGACTGGCCAGCCGAGAATCGCAATCGCCATCAGCGGGTCGCCGCCCATGGCGTAAATATCGCTAATGGCATTGGTGGCAGCGATGCGCCCGAAATCGTACGGGTCATCGACGATGGGCATGAAAAAGTCGGTGGTGGACACCACGCCGCGCTCTTCATCAATGGCATAGACCGCCGCATCGTCCCGTGAGGCGTTGCCTACCCACAGTTTCGGGTCCAGGTTTTGCGCGCCGCTGCCCGCCAGAATCACTTCCAGCACCTGCGGGGAGATCTTGCAGCCGCAACCTGCGCCATGGCTGTACTGGGTCAGACGAATCGGCTCGCTCATACATGCACCTCTTGAGATCAAGCCCGCAATGTTAACAGAGCCCATGAGTCAAACGGACGTGGCCGACGAATCTGTTGGAGCTCTGCCCGCTCGCTCCAACGGGTTTGAGACCAACATGGAAAATCGCTCCAGCGTTTGATTCTCGCTCTTGCGTACCTTGATCTGGCAGACACCGCCAAGCGAGCGTCGGGAGGCTGAGCGCAGGTGTCGTGGTGGGGTGCGCTCGGCATGGATGCCGAGCGAGCGCCGTTGGGCCAGGGATGGCCCGTCGGCGCGTCGCCCACCGGAGCGAAGGAACCGCCGCGAAGCGGGGGCCGGACGTCAGCGAAAATGGTTTTGGTTACTTTTGTCGAAACCAAAGTGACCCGGCCGTCAGGACGGAACCGACATCAGCCGTACCGCAAATGCTGTTGGTGCCACTCAATTCAATGCGCGCTGGCGAAATACAGGAACAACTTGCGGCCGAGACATTGGCCCAATTTACTCAGGAACATCACCTCGCGAACAAGTTCGCTCCGACATAGACGCTCAACCCACCATCACCCGACCGCAGGAAACCGCCCCACTTGACGCGCGTCGAGAAAATAGATTGGACGCTATCGATTTTCATCCCTAACCTTCCCTGCTTGTTCGCGCTCCACAGGCAAAGTCTGGATGTCATCCGTACTCAACGTATTGCTGCCGATTTTCGCCCTGATACTCGTGGGTTTCGTCTGTCGACGCACCAACCGCCTGGGACCGAACGCGGCTTCGGAGATCAACCGAATGGTGGTTTGGCTGTGCCTGCCTGCGCTGCTGTTCAGCGTGACGGCCACCGCCACCTGGGAGCAGATCTGGCACCCCGGCTTCGTCCTCGCGTTCATTATCAGCACCTTGGCGGTATTCGCTTTGACCTTGCTCCTGCGCTGGCGCAAGTCCGCCAATCTGGTGGACGCGAGCATCGACGCGCTGGGGGCGTCGTATGCCAATACCGGGTATATCGGCATTCCGCTATGCGTGATGGTGTTGGGTCAGGGCGGTCTGGAACCGGCGCTGATCGCCTCGCTGCTGGTGGTCTGCGTGTTATTCGCCCTGGCGCTGGTCTGCATCGAGATCGGCCTGCAAACCGAGCGCAAACCCCATCGCATTGCCCTTAAAGTATTCCTGGCGCTGGCAAAAAATCCATTGGTGGTGTCACCGCTGCTCGGCGCGCTCTGGGCCTGGCATGGCGCACCGTTGCCTGGCGCGCTGGAAAAATTCCTCAGTCTGCTCGGTGCCGCGACTACGCCCTGCGCGTTGATTTCCCTGGGGCTGTTCCTCGCCGAAAAACAGCAAGGTCCACGCCATGGCACGTCGCAGCTGGTGTTGATCAAGCTGGTGGCCCATCCGCTGCTGACCTGGGTTCTGGTGTTCCATGTGTTCGAAGTGCCCCGGCTTTGGGCCAATGCCGCACTGCTGCTCAGCGCATTGCCCACCGGCACCGGGCCGTTCATGCTCGCCGAATACTACAAACGCGAGGCCTCGCTGGTGTCGAGCACGATTCTGGTCTCGACCCTCGGTTCGTTGGTCACCCTTTCGGTGTGCCTGTATATCATTGGCACCTGATGGCCGCGCACCCTCCAGCCAGAACGTTTAACATGCGCGCCTTTCCATCTTGATCGCCGCCATGAACTCCGAAGCACTCGCAAGCCTCAAGCAACATCTGCTCAACGCGCTGGACACCGTGCCGGACGAGACCCGACGCCTGTTTCACGGGCGCGGCCGGATGTGGCCGGGGCTGGAGCAGCTGACCGCCGACTGGCTTCAGGGCGTGCTGCTGGTATCGTTGTTCCGCGAGCCAGAGCCCACCGAGCTGCAAGCGCTGACCGCGCTGCTTGAGGAGCTGACCCACAGCGCGCAATGGCAGCGCAGCCAGGCGCACACGCTGCTGCTGCAACACCGCTATCTGCCGGAAAGTCCGACCCAGTGGCTATTGGGCGAAAAGGTCGAGGAATGGCTGATCAGCGAAAACGGCCTGCGTTTCAAGGTCGATCTGGGCAAGAAACAAAACTGCGGCTTGTTCCTGGACATGCGCTACGGCCGGGACTGGGTACGCGCTCAGGCGCAAGGCAAGCGCGTGTTGAACCTGTTCGCCTATACCTGTGGCTTCTCGGTGGCGGCCATTGCTGGCGGCGCCGAGCATGTGGTCAATCTGGACATGGCCAAGGCCGCCCTGAGTCGCGGACGCGACAACCATCGGCTCAATGGACATGATTTGAGCCGGGTGAGTTTTCTGGGTCACGAGTTGTTCAAATCCTGGGGCAAGGTCAAGCGCGCCGGTCCTTATGACTTGATCATCGTCGACCCGCCGTCCTTCCAGCGCGGCAGCTTCCTGCTGGACAAGGACTATCAAAAAGTCCTGCGCCGCCTGCCGGAACTGCTGCTGCCCAACGGACAGGTGCTGGCCTGCATGAATGATCCAAGCCTGGGATCTGATTTTCTTATTCATCACACCGCCATCGAGGCGCCGGGGCTGCGCTTCGAACACCGCCTGGAAAACCCGCCCGAGTTCCCGGACGCGCAAGTCGAGGGCGGGCTCAAAGCATTGGTGTTCAGGAATTCAGAACTTAATGACACTGATTGACATTCAATTAACAGCGTTTTAATTACAATCTTCTGATGAATTAATAATTAGCAAGCTTAACAATTCAATTTACAGTCGCACTAAAGTTCCATCCGTATCAGTCGATGACTCTGGAAAGCGCGACCCAAGTCAATGCAGCCCCGTAATATTTGAGAGAAAGTGTAAGTATTCGTTGAAAGTGTTGTCTGCAATCGTACTTTTCACACAACACAGCCTAAGCTAATTCCCAGCACCAACCGAGCTTGAATAGCGCACCTGCCGCCTAAGGAATTTGATCATGATAATAAGAACTGTCGGGCTCACCACCAGGGCATTAATCAGCTTCGGCGCAATCTGCCTGCTGCTCATCACACTGGCCGGTACGGTTCTTTATGAACTCAAGGGTGTCCATGATTCTGCCAACGAACTGAAGGACAACTGGTTGCCCAGCGTCCAGGCCGTCGGCAAAATTGAAACTGCCGCACTTCTCTATCGGCTGGATGCCAGACGCTTCGTGATGGATGACAAGCGCCTCGGTGAGGCTTCGATGAAAAAAATCGGTCTGCTGAGATCGGCACTTACCCAGAACGTTGAAGCTTATAAACCACTCATTTCCAGCCCAAAAGAACAAGAGCTATTCAACAAAGTAGCGGGCGACGTAGCAGCTTACCAATCCAAAATCGATGAGCTCATGACCTTGAGCAAAACCCAGACTTATCAGGAAATGGCGCTGTTCATTCAGGACACCACCAAACCCCAGGCGGTTGCCTTGCAGGCCTCTCTCGCAGAACTGATAGACCTGAACAATCAAGGGGCCATCGAGTCTGGCGCCACCTCCGACGCGAGCTTCAAGAATGGCCTGACCTTCGTCATTGCTTTAAGTGTGATCACGATCATCATTACGATACTGGTGGCCATCACCTTCACCCGCAGTATCAGCCGACCGATCCTGGCACTGTTGGGCAGTACCCAGAAAATCGCCAGCGGCGACTTGCGCACCCCGGTTGCCGTCAATGGCGCAGACGAAATCACCGAACTGCAAAACGCGACAGCCGCCATGCTTGCGAGCCTTAAAGGGACCATCCAGCATATCTCCGATTCATCCGGACAACTGGCGTCAGCAGCTGAGGAAATGAGTTCGATTACCAAGGAATCCACCGCTGGCATTCAGCGCCAGACCATGGAAACCGAGCAAGCGGCGGCGGCTGTCAACGAGATGACCGCTGCAGTTGAAGAAGTCGCACGCAATGCCGTGTCCGCCTCGCACTCAACCCAGGAATCGGAGCGTTCAGCGCGTACCGGTCAGGAACGTGTAGGCCAGACCATCGCGTCGCTGGAGAAACTGAGCGCGACAGTCACGCAAACCGGTGTCGAGGTCGAAGGTCTGGCCAATCAGGCGCAAAACATTGCCAAGGTGCTGGACGTGATTCGCTCGATTGCCGAGCAGACCAACCTGCTGGCGTTGAACGCTGCCATCGAAGCCGCACGGGCCGGCGAGCAAGGTCGAGGCTTCGCCGTGGTCGCCGATGAGGTGCGGGCGCTGGCGCATCGCACGCAGTCGTCGACCCAGGAAATCGAGCAGATGATTCAGGGCATCCAGAAAGACTCCACCCGCGCGGTGCAGTCCATGCAGCAAAGCAGCTCCGAAGCCGGATCCACCTTGTTGATTGCCCATGAAGCCGGGGCCGCTATCAAGCAGATTACGGTGGCAATCTCCGACATCAACGAACGAAACATGCTGATCGCCACCGCCTCCGAACAACAGGCGCAAGTCGCCCGATCCGTCGATGAGAATCTGGTGAGCATTCGTGATCTTTCAGTGCAGAGTTCGTCGGCTGCAAGCCAGACCTCGATTGCCAGCAACGAGCTCTCGCAACTGGCCGTTGACCTGAACAGGCTGGTGGCGCGCTTTTCGGTCTAGTCAGGCTCTAGTCAGACCCTGGCGCTCAAGAACCGGCCCCGGCCGGTTTTCTTGGCCTGGTACATGACCCGATCCGCAGCCAGCAGTAACGTACTTTCCGAACTGTTGCCGTCACCCCAGGAAATCCCGATCGACACGCCCACCACGCAAACCGTACCGGCCAGGTAAAACGGCGCCTTCAAGGCTTGGATGCACTTGACGGCCACAGCGCTGACAGCGGTGTCGGCATCGGGTCCAAGGTCGCCGAGCAGCACCACAAATTCATCGCCGCCAATGCGCGCCAGCGTATCGTTCTCGCGCACCACGCTGGCAAAGCGCATCGCGACCTGGCGCAGCACTTCGTCGCCGGCGTCGTGTCCCAGGCTGTCGTTGATATCTTTGAAGCCATCCAGGTCCATGAACAACAGGCCCACATAACGTTGCTTGCGCCGCGCCAACGCGAGGGACTCGCGCAAGCGTCGAGACAGATATGCCCGGTTGGGCAGACCGGTCAGGGCATCGTGATGTGCCATGCGTTCCAATTCGGCTTGTTTGCTATTCAATTTAAGTAAAAGACGATTGAACGCTGAAATCAGATGGCCTATTTCGTCGTCCCGAATGACCGGCAAAGGCGCCAGCGGTTGTTCGCCACGGGTCATACGGTCCGCTTGTGCCGCCGCCGTGAACAACTGCCGAAAAACCAGATAAATACCCAATGCCGCCAGCGTGCCAAACACCAGAACAACGAAAAACACACCCTTGAGCAAAAACCGCTGCAGACGATTGACGGTGGCGAAAGCTTCGCTGCCCGGCACACGCGCCACAACATACCAGCCCGTACTTGCAACAGAAGCCATCGCTGCAACTTCCTCGATGCCTTGAGCATTGACGGTGACTCCGGCCCCGCGAAACCCAGCCATGGCCCGATCATTAAGCGTATCAAGGCCCGGTTCGGTAACGGGTTTGAGCGTCATTGGAAGCTGTGATGACTCGATCAACTGCCTTTCTCGTGGAAACACCAACGCGAACCCGCTGCCGGCTTCGCCCATTCGATTGTGGAACAGTGAATCCAGAAAACCCGGTGCGGCGAGTGTCGTATGACCAACAAGTACCGCCGCAATGTCACCCGTTGGTGTTTTTACAGGCACGGCAATCGGAACCAACGGCCCGGTAATGTCGAACTGTGGACTGCCAATAAACGCAAGACCCGACAATGCCGCTTGCAGGTTATTGCGCCCCGCATAACCAGAATTGGGGTGGACATCCAGCAACGGAGCACTGGTCAATAACGTACCGTGAACATTGAAGAGGGCAATACCGGAGAACAGCGTCTGATATTCATAGCGCTCGTTCAGCCAGGCTTGAAGTTGCCCCGGCTCTGCCAGTGAAACTTGAGGTATATCGACAGCGAGCCGTTCCAGCAGCCGTTGGCGTTGCAGAATCTTGCTGTCGACATCCTGCGCTACGTAATTCGCCAGGGCCAGCTGCTGGCGCTGCACTGTCGCAGCCAGATCTTCGCGCAGGAAGTTGCTCAACACGTAATAACGCAAGACCGCGCCGAAAATGATGAAGCACAGCGCCAACAGTAACAGTCGAGTGACGACGCTATTGAAGAGACGTGTGCGATTCCCAGCCAGATAATATCTACTTCTCATCGCCGGCGTTGATCCGAAGGCCATCCATTTGACATCAGGGTGCGATAAGTTTCGATTTATAGCTACCTTGGATGAGAATATTTCCTGCTCTGAAGCAATATCTGTAGTGAGCGCAAGCGCTGAAGATCTGCTTCAGCAGGCCCGCCGCTTTCCCGGACAAGTCCGGCTCTACAACGGCGACGCTCCCCACAATCCTGTTACTTGAGCAGGAAATTACCCTTGCCCGCCGGAACATCGGCTTCGAGCGTATGCACCTGCGCATCGTCCTTGAGGTTGACCCCGGATAACTGCCGCCGCCAGGCTTCACGCATCAGGTACAGCAATTTATGCGCGGCCATGGGATAGCTCATGCCTTCCAGGCGCACATTGGAGATGCAGTTGCGTGCCGCATCGTTCAAACCCACCCGGGGCGCAAAGGTGAAGTACAGGCCAAGGCTGTCCGGCGAACTGAGCCCAGGTCGTTCCCCGATCAGAATCACCACCATCCGCGCATTGAGCAGCTCACCGACTTCATCGGCCACGGCCACTCTGCCCTGCTCCACCAGCACCACCGGCGCCAGGCTCCAGCCTTGCTCGGCGGCCATTTCGTCGATGCGTTCGAGCATTGCCGGGCTGTGCCGATGCACCGCCAACGCCGACAAACCATCAGCCACTACCAGCGCCAGATCAAAGCCTTGCGCCTGGTCTTGGGCATAAGCGCGCAGTCGCTCGGCCGAATCAGCAGACAACCGGCGACCCAGGTCAGGCCGTTGCAGGTACTGATTACGATCAGCCGCAGAGCTGTGCAAGGTCAACACGTCGCGGCCGCGCGACTGCAACGTTTGAGTCAATGCCGCGTGATCGAATGCCAGGTGCACCGCGTCGCGCGCCTGAGCATGGGCGAACTGAAAATCCAGCTGCGCCGCAGTGGGCAGGCTGGTGCCCGCGTGACCCAAGGCGATGCGCGCTGAAGTCAGAGAACGCAGCTGGCTCCAGGCATCGGCCTGAGCAGGAGTTTTCGGGTCATCGCTCATGGTCAGCCCTCAATTGAGTTTTGCCAGTGCCTGGCTGAAGAGCGGCGGGATACCCTGCCCGAGTCGCACACCGCCGTCATCCTGACGCAAGATGTTCATGCGGACCAGCCACTCTTCGAACTCCGGCGCAGGACGCAAGCCGATGGTTTTACGGGCATAGAGCGCGTCGTGAAACGAAGTGGTCTGGTAGTTGAGCATAATGTCGTCAGAGCCCGGAATGCCCATGATGAAGTTGATGCCGGCAACGCCCAGCAAGGTCAGCAACACGTCCATGTCGTCCTGATCCGCTTCGGCATGGTTGGTGTAGCAAATATCGCACCCCATGGGCACGCCCAACAGCTTGCCGCAAAAGTGATCTTCCAGCCCGGCGCGAATGATCTGCTTGCCGTTGTAGAGGTACTCAGGACCGATAAACCCGACCACGGTGTTGACCAGAAACGGATTGAAATGCCGAGCCACCGCGTACGCCCGGGTTTCGCAGGTTTGCTGGTCGACGCCGTGATGGGCGTTGGCTGACAGCGCGCTGCCCTGCCCGGTCTCGAAATACATCAGGTTATTGCCCCGCGTGCCCCGGTTCAGACTCAAACCGGCTTCGTGGCCTTCGCGCAAAATTTCCAGGCTGATACCAAAACTGCTGTTGGCCGCCTCGGTGCCAGCAATCGACTGGAACACCAGATCCAGCGGCACGCCCTTTTCAATCGCCGCGATGGACGACGTGACGTGAGTCAGCACGCAGGATTGGGTCGGAATTTCATAGTGACGAATCACGCCATCGAGCATTTTCAACAGCTCGCTGATAGCGCTGACGCTGTCGGTTGCCGGGTTGATGCCGATCATGGCGTCGCCGTTACCGTACAGCAGGCCGTCGAGAACGCTGGCGGCGATGCCGGCGGGATCGTCGGTCGGGTGATTGGGCTGCAGACGCGTCGACATCCGCCCGCGCAGCCCCACGGTGTTGCGAAAGCGCGTGACCACGCGGATTTTCTGCGCCACCAGCACCAGATCCTGGACGCGCATGATCTTCGACACGGCGGCGACCATTTCCGGCGTCAGTCCCGGTGCCAACGCCCTGAGACTGGTCTCGGTGGCCTCGTCGCCCAGCAACCAGTCGCGAAAGCTGCCGACGGTCAGATGGCTGACCGGCAAGAAAGCTGCCGAATCATGACTGTCCATGATCAACCGGGTCACTTCGTCATGTTCGTAGGGAATCAGCGCCTCGCTGAGGAAGCGCTTGAGCGGTACGTCTGCCAGTGCCATCTGCGCTGCCGCTCGCTCAGCGTCGCTGGCGGCGGCAATTTCCGCAAGAAAGTCCCCGGAGCGTGCGGGGCTGGCCTTGGCCAGCAACTCCCGCAGGCTGTCAAAGCGCCAGGTCATCGCGCCAATGCTGTGGGAGAAGCTCATGCACATCCTTCCTTTATTGACTGGCCAGAGCCGGGACAGCGCCACGGCCACGCACCACTTTGCAGAACACCGCACCGACCAGCATCAAGCCGAGGAAGATGCAGCCAATCATCAAGTTGAACCAAATCATCGCCACCAGGCACACCACCGCCAGAATCAGGGCAATGGCCGGGACCACGGGGTAACCGGGGGCACGGAAGCTGCGCTCAAGATTTGGCTCGCTGCGACGCAGTTTGAACAGGCTCAGCATGCTGACAATGTACATCACGATGGCGCCGAACACCGACATGGTGATCATCGCCGCCGTCAGGCTCATGCCTTGCAGATTGACCAGACCGTCGCTGAGGATCGCGGCGATACCCACCACACCACCGGCGAGAATGGCCCGATGCGGCGTCTGGAAACGTGACAGTTTAGCCAGCCCGGATGGCAGGAAACCCGCACGCGCCAAGGCGAAGAACTGCCGGGAATAGCCCAGAATGATGCCGTGGAAACTCGCGACCAGACCGAACAGGCCGATCCATACCAGCATGTGCATCCAGTTCGAGTTGTTGCCGACTACCGCTTTCATCGCCTGCGGCAGCGGATCGTTGATGTTCGCCAGCGTGCGCCAGTCGCCAACGCCACCCGCAAAGATCATCACACCAATGGCCAGTGTCACCAGGGTCAGAATCCCTGCGACATAGGCGCGGGGAATGGTTTTCTTCGGGTCTTTTGCTTCTTCGGCCGCCATGGCCGCGCCCTCGATGGCGAGGAAGAACCAGATGGCAAAGGGGATAGCGGCAAACATACCGCTGATCGCTGGCATGCCGAAGGTATCGGAACCGGCCCAGCCGCCGAGGGCGAAGTTACTGAAGCTGAAGGCCGGCGCGACCACGCCCATGAACACCAGCAGTTCGGCTACGGCCAGCACAGTGACGACCAGCTCGAAGGTCGCGGCAATGCTCACACCCAGGATATTCAGGGTCATGAATATGAAATAAGCGCCGATGGCCGCCCACTTCGGGTCCAGCGACGGGTACTGCACATTCAGGTACGCACCGATGGCCATGGCGATGGCTGGCGGCGCGAAGACGAACTCGATCAGCGTGGCCAACCCGGCAATCGTCCCGCCGGTAACGCCAAATGCCCGCAGGCTATAAGCGAACGGGCCGCCTGCGTTGGGGATAGCGGTGGTCAGTTCGGTAAAACTGAAAATGAAGCAGGTGTACATCACCGCCACCATCAGCGTGGTGACCAGAAAACCCAGGGTACCCGCGCTGCCCCAGCCGTAACTCCAGCCGAAGTATTCCCCGGAAATCACCAGGCCGACGGCCAGCCCCCATAAATGCAGGGTGCCCAATGTTGGTTTGAGTTGCGAAGCAGTCATGGTCGTAAACCCCGGAAGCCAGCGACGGTATTGTCTGTCTACGAGAATAGTCACTTGGGCAAGGCCAAGGCTTGACCTTGGAGAACGAGATTTGTCCTCTGCGGTCAAGTTTTCCGGCGCTTTGCGGGCAGTGCTTCAAGCCAGCGCACGAAAAGGCGCGTGCGCCTTAAATCGGGTCACGGATCACGGGACTTTGAATGCCACTTCGCTTCCCAAGCTGGCGTTTGGCCTGCGATGTGGGTGAGTGTTTGGGTAGCAGGTCAACGCCGTTTCATGACCCTGTTGGAGCGAGGCTTGCCCGCGCAAGCAAACGTCCGGGCAGCAAATCGGGGTGAATGTACCGGCGCTTCGCGGGCAGCCTCACTCCAACAAGCCGAAGGTCATCACGCTCCACCCGTAACAAGGTATGACATTTGCTTGAATTATTTTCATTCACACCATGACGGCCCCTTATAACCATGACCCCGACCCTGCTTTCACCCGCACCGTTAAATGCGCAAAGTGCCAGCAATTGTGGTGTCCTGTCGGCGGCTGCCAATGGTCTGGACGGTTTTATTGTTCAGCATGGCGGTGATCTTGATCGCGTCTTCGGCCATGCGGGAATCAATCCCGAGCAACTGTTGCACCCGACCTTGAGCCTGCCGCTGCCCAATTACTGCAAAGTGCTGGAGGAAGCCGCCCGGCAAACCGCTTGTGACAATTTCGGCCTGCGTTATGGCCAGCAATTCCAACCCCAGGCGCTCGGCCTGCTGGGTTATATCGGCCTGTGCTCGTCCACCCTCGAAGCGGCCTTGATCAACTTCGCCAAGGCTTTTCCGTTTCATCAACACAGCACGCTGATCCAGCTGGTGGATCAGGGCGAGTGTTATCGCTTTGATTATCAGGTGCGCCACGGCGCCATCCATGAACGCCGCCAGGATGCCGAGCTGACCATGGGCATGGCCACTAATCTGGTTCGCCACGTGCTCGGGCCGGACTGGGCGCCCAGGGAGGTCGCGTTCGAACATGCGCAGCCCGAGAATTGGCACGAACACCGGGAAGCATTTCAGACTCAGGTCCGTTTCGGCCAGGCCTGCAACTCAGTGCTGATTCCCAAGCACGACCTCATCGCCAGGGCGATGCCCGGCGCCGACCCGATCCTGTTAATGCTGATCAAGGATGCAATTCGGCAACTGGGTGAAAGTGGCAATGAACCCGGCGTACTCGATCAAGCGCGACAAGCCATCAGCGCCGTCCTGCATCTGGGCGAACCCGCGCTGGAAGACATCGCGCAAACCCTTGGCCTGTCCGACTGGACGCTGCAACGCCGCTTGCGTGAGCACGGTGTCAATTTCACCCAGCTGGTGGATCAGATCCGCCAGCAATCGGCCATGACCCATTTGCAGCAGCAGAACCTCAGCGTCACCCAGCTCGCCACGCTGCTGGGCTACTCGGAAACCAGCGCCTTCTCCCGCGCGTTCAAACGCTGGTTCGGCTTAAGTCCGAGGCAGTGGCGCAGCGCGGCGAATGTCTGAAACGGCCAGTTCCAGGCATCGGCATCAAGCACTCAAGCGTGAAATCACATCGTTCAGCCCTACCGAGAGACCATGCAAATCATGGCTGGCGGTTTGAGTGCGCTTGACGTTGTCCTGATTGGTGCTGGCGATGGCAGTGATTTCCGTCAGATTGCGGGAAATGTCTTCGGCCACTGATGTTTGCTCTTCGGCCGCAGTAGCGATCTGCCGGTTCATATCACGGATGGCTTCTACCGCCGTGATGATACGTTCCAGCGTGGCACCCGCGCTGGTCACCTGCTCGACGCTTTCTTCGCTGCGCGCCTGACCGCCCTGAATCGCCTGCACGGCATCGATGGCGCCGGTCTGTACGGAATTGATGATCTGGTTGATCTCGGCAGTCGACGCGGCAGTACGCTGCGCGAGGGTTCTGACCTCATCGGCAACGACCGCAAAGCCGCGTCCGGCCTCACCAGCACGCGCCGCTTCAATGGCCGCGTTGAGGGCCAGCAAGTTGGTTTGCTCAGCAATGCCGCGAATCACTTCAAGGACTTTGCCGATCCGTCCACTGTCGGTCTCCAGACGATGAATCACGCTGGCGGTGTTACCGATCTCGTTGCGCATGGAGGTAATGGTGGCCATGGTTGCCTTCATTACCTTGCCGCCTTCCTGCGCATGATGGTCAGCTTCGTCGGCAGCCTGCGCCGCCTGCGCTGCGTGACGCGCGACCTCCTGCGCCGTGGCCGACATTTCGGTCATGGCGGTGGCCACTTGATCGGTGCGCTCAAACTGCTCATGAGTGCCTTGCGCCATCAGCGCGGCAATGGCGTTCAATTCACCGCCAGCGGTGTCCAGATCCGAAGTGCTGCGCTTGAGCCGGGTAAAGGTATCCGCGAGAAAATCACGCAGGATGTTGGCGGCGATTGCCAGACGACCCAACTCATCCTGACGCTTGATGTCGACCCGCGCCGCAAACTTGCCTTCGCTCAGTTGGGAGACATAGTCGATGAGCAAACGAATCGGCGTGATCAGGTTGCGGTTGACTATCCACAAGGTCAGCAGGCCCACCAGAATCGCTGAAGCCAGCATAACCAGCGCACCGAGCAAAATGGTGCGGTCTGCGGCGCTGCTGATCATCAGCGACTGTTCGCCACTGTGTTTGCGCAACTGGTCGACCAACTGGCTCATCTGTTCACTGGCAGTCCTATCTACGCCCTTGACGGCAAGGTCCCCGGCAACCGGATCAGCACCGGCCGCGATAAAGGCATCGCGCCCCTTGCGATAGGCCGCGCCAAGCACCCGATGTTCCTCACGCAACTTTTGCACCTGGGCCGCAACCGATTGTGCAATGCCCTGCAACGCCGCGAGTTTGTTCAATGAATCGTCAACCAGCCTTTCCTGCTCTTCGAACTGCGCCCAATACTTATCGCGATCAGCCGGTGCCTTGCCGCGCAGCAGCACATTCTTCCATTCCTGGACCTGGATCTTGAATTGCAGATTGGCTTCATCCACCAGTTGCGAAGCGCGCAGCGGCCCTTCGAGCAAGCCGCGATAAGACTGCACGTTGTTAGAAAGAAAGTGAAAACAGGCCAGCGCGATCAGCAGCACCAGAACCAGGCTGCCACCAAGCAAGCCGAGAATCTGCAGCCTCAGGGATTTGGACATAACAAAGCACCTCGGGAGGGAGAAGGATCCATGCCACGCATGGACCCAATAATGTCGACTTCCTTGTTCTACCGTTCCGGGCACACGCCTCGTCACGCAACTTACTCCCGGAGCATCGGCCCGGCTGCGGGGTTCTTGAGGGTCGTTGGTCGGCGATGCGTGATTTGTGTAATTGATATTTAACCAGTATTGGCATCGCGAGCCTGTAGGGCTCTTCAAGCTATATTCAAAGAATGCTCCTGCAGCATCACAACTCCCATCCGGCATATCAAACCGACAAACAGGGAGACTATTATGATGCTCGGCCAGACTAGGAAAAGATCAGTAACCAGAGGATTGCGAAGTATTCAGCGTCGAAAAAATCTACCGCTCACAGCCGGCCAGCAAAAACCATCGCCGATACATGCCACTTGAATCCTGCGTGCCGGGTTCAGACAGCTCCGGTATTGCTTTCTACCGACATTCAGAAGGCCGCCGTGCTGGCCAAAGTTATTATCGGCTACCCGCAACAACTTGCGTGACAGCAACCAGCCGTTCGGACAAAAACGGACTCAGGTGGCCGAAACCGCATGGGCGCGTTTCATACTCAGCATCGCCAACACAGCAACCACCGCGACGATGGCGCTGAACAGCTCGCCAACATGCCGCAGGCCAAACACCGGGACGCTGACGCCAACCGCGATGACCGGCAGCGACATGGAGAAATAAAACACCACGAACAATGCCGAGCTGACCGCTGCCTTGTGGTGCGCGGGGCTGGCCGCCGTCACTGCGCCCATGCCGGCGCGGAACACCATGCCCTGACCAATGCCAGCCAGCGCGCCAGCGATCATCAGCAAAACCAGCTGTTCGGTAGAAATGCTCAAGCCCAGGGTCGCCATGCCCAGGATCAGCCCGGCACAGCCAACGGTCATGTGCGAACGCGCGGGTAGCCATTGCAAGGCGGCCTGGCCCAGTACCGATGCGGCAAAAAACGAACCGACCACCGCGCCGATCACTACGCCATCGGACTGGCCCATTACCTGACGCATGATCGACGGCACCATGCTGGTGAATAACCCGGCGACACTGAAACCGGCCATCCCGGCAATCGCCGCCGGAATGAACATCGCGCGTACTCCCGGCGGAATAGACGGACGCATGACTCGCAAGCGCGGCACGGGCGGACGCTCGACGGTCTCCTCAGCCAACGCAATGCCCAACATCGCCAGCGCCAGACAACCCAGATGCAACCAGAACACCAGATGCAGCGGCTGCGGCAGGTATTGCGACGTCAGCCCGGCCAGCAACGGGCCGAGCCCGAGGCCGAACATGTTGGCGGCGGTGGCAATCAACGTCGCGCGCCGGCTCCAGCTCTTTGGTGCCAGTTCGATAATCGCCACGGTGGCGGTGCCCGTCATGATGCCGGCAGAAAATCCGGAAAACAGCCGCCCCAGCAGCAAGCCGCCAATGGAGTCGCAGAGCAGGAAAATCACCGCACTGATCGCGCCCATCAACAAGCCCGCGAACAACATCGGTCGCCGGCCGATCTGGTCCGACCAACTGCCGACCGCCAGTAACGCTGCAATAACGCCCAACGCGTAGATGGCGAAGATCAGGGTGACCCAGGTTTCGCCAAAGCCCATTTGCTGCTGGTAATACACGTAAAGCGGCGTGGGCAAGGTGGTGCCGATCATGGCGATCAGCAAGGCGCAGGCAACCAGAAAGAAGCCTCTACGAGAAGGTGAATCAGACTCGGTCATGCTCCGTCCCCGGTTGAATATCCGATTGTGGTGATCCCGGCGGATCGGCCGGGGCCGACAATAGTAGCGAGGGGTTGGATACAGCGGCAGGGAAATGTTGCAAATAAATTCCGGCGGTCACTCGGAAATATCGACCAGCGCGATAGCTTGCTGCTCATCGCTATTGGCACCTTTGTGTTCCCGGCGCTCATTCATCCAGCCATCGATCTGACCGAAATACGCTGGCGGCGCTTTGCGTGCGAACCGCCGTCCCAGGTCAAGAATGGTCTGCTGCGCCAAGGCTTCTTCCATGCGTTTTTGCGCGACCAGCATCGCGCCATGTATGCCGCAGGTTCCCTCCGTGGCCCAGGCTGGCGGCTGTCCATCGAACACCGCGCAGCGGCCGCGAATGTCGCGACATTCAAAAATGGATTTCTTGCCGTCGATGGCCGTGACGATATCCAGCAGGGTGATTTCGTCAGACGGACGCGCCAGTTTGAAACCACCGCGCACGCCTTCGGTGGCGACCACCAGTTTCGCCCGAGCCAGCTTGGTAAACACCTTCGCCAGGTATTCGTGGGGCACACCTTGCAACTCGGCCAGGCCGCGCACGCTGGCCTCACGACTGTCGCCGCGATCATCGAGCAAAAACAAGAGGCAGTGGATGCCGTACTCGACTCCTGCACTGTAAAGCGCCATGAATATCTCCGACTGATTCAGTCGCCAAAGATAGCAAAAAGCCTTAATCCCGGCAACGAGCAACGGCCCGCCGGTAAACCACCAAAAATATTCTGACGCTCGGCACATACCCAGAACAGCGGTGACAGAGCGGTTATCGGGATATTCAGCGAAGAAATGGTGCTTGAGCGTTGAGAAATAACTTGCGAGATTTAACTACGATCAATACAGTCGTAGTTATCGAGTTAGCAGGGACGCAACACCACCGCAACGATCCGCGTCCGTCCTCTGCGTAGTCAGGGCGCTATCAACTCGACTCACTCAATCGACTCATTTTTTGAAGGGCGTAACCATGAAGCAGCAGATTTTGATCGTCGGCGCAGGATTCGGTGGCATGTGGAGCGCGCTAAGTGCGACGCGCCTGATCGACCAACAGGGTCAGCAGGACATTGAAGTCACGGTCCTCGCGCCTCAGGCACAATTGCGCGTCCGCCCGCGCTTCTATGAGGCTCAGGTGCATGGCATGCAGGCGCCGCTGGGTGAGCTGTTCGAAGCCGTCGGTGTCAACTTTGTCCAGGGTGCTGCGGACCAGATCGATGTCGCCGGCAAGCGTGTCGGCTACACCGATGCCAATGGCGTCAGAGGCACCTTGAGCTATGACCGTCTGGTGCTCGCCAGCGGCAGCAGTGTGATACGACCGAAGGTGCCGGGATTGCTGGAGCACGCGTTCGATGTGGATCGCATTGAAGAAGCCAGCCGGCTTGAGGCACATATCAATGCCCTGAGTCAGCTGCCTGAATCCGCAGCGCGAAATACCGTGGTCGTGGCCGGCGGTGGTTTTACCGGTATCGAGACGGCGACAGAATTGCCACAGCGTCTACGCGCTGCGCTGGGCGACGACGCTGATATCAAGGTCATCGTCGTCGACCGAGGCGCGCAAATTGGCGCGGCATTGGGCGAATCGCTGCAACCTTTGATCGCCGAGGCAAGCGCCAGTCTTGGCGTGCAATGGCGCGTCAATTCCACGGTCGCTTCGGTGGATGCCGGCGGCATCACGCTGGCTGATGGGCAGCGTATCGAAGCCAACACCGTGGTGTGGACGGCGGGCGTTCGCGCCAGCAGCCTGACCGAGCAGATTGCTGCCGAGCGCGACAACTTCGGCCGCCTGCATGTGGATCGCAATCTGAAAGTGCTCGGCCAGGACGCAATCTATGCCACCGGCGATGTGGCTTATGCCGCAACGGACGATCTGGGTAACTACGCGATGATGACGTGTCAGCACGCTATTGCCCTGGGTCGCTCGGCCGGTAACAACGTCGCAGCCGACCTGCTGGGCGTCGCGCCGATCCCCTACAGCCAGGTCAAATACGTGACCTGCCTGGATCTGGGCGCCTGGGGCGCGGTATACACCGAAGGCTGGGATCGTCAGGTCAAGTACGTGAAGGAAGAAGGTAAACAGCTCAAGACGCAGATCAACACCCAGTGGATCTACCCCCCGGCTGCCAATCGTGCAGAAGCGCTGGCGGCGGCCGATCCGTTGATTCCTGTGGTGGCGTAAATGGCATAAACATGTAGGAGCGAACGGTGTGGGAGCGAGCTTGCTCGCGAAGCGTATGGCCTGCGTGATCAGGTAGACTGCCTCGCCAACAAGTTGGCTCCTAAAGTCCTAGAGCCTACTGCTTACGAAAAAACAACGTCACTTGCCCCAACTCTACTCCCAGCTTGCTCATGTAAGACCGATTGGCCAGGGTCTGGTCGTCCAGCAAATACATCCAGTCATCGAAACGCACTTCATAGGTTTTGCCGTCCACTGGCAGGTTCAGTACGTAGTTCCAGTGGAAGGTATTGCCTGAAACTTCGCCAAACGCTTCGCCCACCACATCGCTCGCCGTGCCTTTCCACTTGCCCTGCCCCGTCGGGACCAGTGTCCAGATCCGGGTTTGCCGGGTACCGTCGCTGTAGTTGAAGGCCTCGTGCATGATCAGCTTGTCGCCTTCGCTGCGACCGTTGATCACCACATGAAATCGCTTGGTCACCTCACCCGAACGCTTCTGGAAAATTCCGGACGCCAAAACCTGTCCGGTGAAATAGTCACGCAGGTCGAGCTTCGGCGTTTCCTCGCTGTACTGACTGACCTGTTCCCCAGCGCAACCCGCCAAGCCGATACACAACAACAAAACGATTCTTTTCAGCATGGTGCTTTCCTTATTCCCGGAGGGTGCAGATTACGGAGCTGCCGTGCCCAACAACTGTTCGCGCAGATTGGAATTGCGGCTGTCAGCGGCCAGCCAGATATCGAAGAAAGCCTTGGCAAACTCCGGATCCCGCACAACCTCATGCAACTTGTCACCCACGTAAAAGCGGGCCTCCTGACCTGGCACGTTCACGCCGACAATCCTTGTCCCTTCCTGTACATCGACAAACGCCCGCTGCATCTGCGTTCGCCACCTGACCAGCTGCGCAGGGCTAACGTGCGCGCCAGACGTGCGCGTGATCTCGTCAATGCTGGCGTCCACCAGCTCCTCGCGGGAAATGGAACGGTGATAAGTCAGTTCAAGCGCGAACGGCTTGTCGGTTTGCAACGGCTTGGCGGTGCTCCACATCCGCGCGGTGTAGATTCTGAAGCCGTACATACGAAACTCACCGCTGCCGACGAGTTGCGCATTGGGCAATGCGTCCTGCCACCCTGCCGCCAGGCTGGTGCCGCTCAACAACCAGACTAACCACAACCATGGTCGCGTCATGCAGGCCTCACTCAAAGCTGCAACATAAAAGAGGCATAAAAAAGGTCAGTAACAGGGTGCAAGGCCAAGAGACCACTACAACACCTTGTTACTGACCCGGAAAATTAAAACTTATACGACAAATAGCCACTTGTACAATATTAAGTGAAGTTTATTCAAACAACCGATTACCTCTCCACGCTGAAAGGCTGGCACGGGGAAGGATCACGCCCGCAAACGACCTTCAATCCACGGAAATATTCACGTTGGTTTCCGGCTTCGGTGCCGCCGGCTTCTTGGGCAGTGTGATATTCAGCACGCCCCTGCTGAAATGCGCCTGAATATGCTCGGCATCCACCCCTGTGGGCAGGCTGAAGGTTCTTTCGAAATGCCCATAACGGCGTTCCGTCAGGTGATAGTTGGCGGATGAGTCAGACTTTTCTTCGCGCTTTTCGCCCTTGATCCGCAGGTTACCGTCGATGACCTTGACGGTCAGGCTCTGCTCGTCCGCCCCGGGCACTTCGGCGGCGATTTCATAGGTGGTTGCGGTTTCCCGGATATCCACGGCGGGTGCCTGGACGCCGGAAAACTCACCTGACCAGAACGGCTGCACGTCAAACCGGCCGCTGCGGGAAAGGATTGATGGCAGGCTGTTGAATTCGTTCAGCAGATGGTCGAACTGCTGACGGATGCGGTCCAGCGGATGCCAATTACCAGGGCCGGTTGCGGACTTTTTCTCATCTTCAGGCACCGGAGTTTTTTGCTCGGAATCATTCATGACACATGTCCTCCACAGAATAGCTGACGGGTACCTGGACTGATTCTAGTACAAGGCCACTGCGTTGGATGCCTCGAGATCGATTGCACGGGACTATTTAACAGACGCCAATAAAAAAGCTCCCGGAGTATTCTCCGGGAGCAAGAAGCTAAACAACACATTATTAACAGTTATAGGTATAACTCTTTATCAGTAGAGACGATCAACAACACGTACATCGGACTGCTGTTGTGTGGCGATCCATTCATTCTTCAGGGTTTGCAGAACCCGGTTCATGAACACTTTGTCAGCGGCGGCCTTCTTGCCAACGTAGCCATGGCCGCGACGATAGGTCCGCAGACGGGCCCGCATTTCCGGGTGGTTCTTGCCAAATTCGTTTTCCTGGCAAGTCAGCGGATCGACATGCACATCGCCTTCGTTGCTGATCCACAATACATGGTTGTCCAGCGTATCTTTGCGCGCGGCGAACAATTGAGCCAGCTCATCGATAGTAGGTTGTTTGTTCAAATTCATTTGAATGCTCCTTGACCGCTCGTCAACCGGGTTTAATTAGTTAGCTAATACACATGATCAATCGGCCAGTGGAATTGTGTCGCTGCACCTGCATGACATTCAATGTCAGACAACTTGCAGATCCGGCCCATGAATAGATGCGTGTAGCCTTGATAAACACTGCTGCGCAAGAGCACCACAACGAGAGGAGAAGTTGCGAAAAGTCTTGATTCAAAAGGCTATTACAGCGCTGACAACTAACAACTGACTGTCAACCACAAGCCTCATGAGGACGTTTCGCCAGCATCTCGAATCCGGTCAGGGATCATGCCAGGTCAGCTTCATCAATCTGCCTTGTGGGCAGCACACATCCGGGAACATCACGACGGCTCGTCGTGCATGTCAGAACACCCTTTTACCGCTCTCCCGATCGGGGAGACAGCTGCATAATGCAAGGCGAAGGGGGAAGCGTCAACACTTATGTAGTGATTTTTTTAGAGCACTACATATTTTTGTTCTGACCCGCCGGTCACCGGTTTCCCTGCCTGGCGTGTCTCGCTGTGCCGCTAGAGTGCCGTCAGAGAGCAGTCGTTGAACCTTCGAGCATCTTGCGGACCTTCTCCAGCAGCGCGTTCAATTTGAACGGTTTGATGACCATGTCCATGCGTTCGCCGAGGAAACGTTGGCGGTTTACGGCGTTTTCCGCATAACCGGTCATGAACAGCACGGGCAGGTTTTCCCGCCATACCCGCGCGCGTTCGGCCAATTCCCTGCCGTTCATGTGCGGCAGACCAACGTCAGACAGCAGCAGGTCCACCGACGGATCGTTCTCCAGAATGTCCAGAGCGGTGGCAACGTCTGCAGCTTGCGTGCAGCGGTAACCGTTGTCCACCAACAGCTCGTTGACGAACATTCGCACCGATGCCGTGTCCTCGACGATGAGAATATGCTCCCCGGCACCCGGCTGGACCGGTATCCCGGGTTCCGCCTGTGCAGGCAGCACGTCGATGGCCGCAGGAATCATCAGTGTCACTTCAGTGCCATGTCCGGCAACACTGCGAATCAGCACATCCCCGCCGGATTGCCGGGCGAAGCCGTAGATGGTCGACAGCCCGAGCCCGGTACCTTCACCAATGGGTTTGGTGGTGAAGAACGGATCGAATACCTTGTCGATCACGCTGTGGTCGATGCCGATGCCGTCATCCTTGACCGACAACGCGATATACGCACCGTCAGCCACGCGAGGATCGCCTTTGGAGTGCGCGGCAAAGGTCGTGACCCGCACGTTGCCGCCTCCGGGAAGTGCGTCCCGCGCGTTGATGACCAGATTGAGTATCGCGCTTTCCAGCTGGCTGGAATCCACCAACGCCACGGCGGATTTGGAGGTCAGGTCCAGGGTCAGGGTGATGCGCTTGCCAATGGTGCGACTGAGCAGGTCTTGCAGAGAACGAATGTGTTCGTTGACATCGATCGGCCGGGCATCCAGTGGCTGCTGACGGGCGAATGCCAACAACCGATGCGTCAGGGCCGCGGCACTCATGGCCGAAGCCAGGACTGCATCGGCGTAGCGCGCAACCCGTTCCGGACGGTTCTCAGCGGTGCGCTTTTTGATCAGCTCGATGCCGGTGATGATCCCGGTCAGCAGGTTATTGAAGTCGTGGGCGATGCCGCCGGTGAGCTTGCCGATGGCGTCCATCTTCTGCACCTGCAACAGCTGCGCTTCGGTGCGGGCGCGCTCGGCGACTTCATGGGCCAGCCGGGTGTTGACGCTGTCGAGCTGGCGCAGATGCGACTGCTCGCGCTGTCGATGCTCGGTAACATCCTCGACAAATACCAGGCTCAATTCCGGTGTCCGGTAGGGGGAAATCTGCCATTCGGTTTCCCGGACTTCGCCCTTGACCGACATCAGCAGCGTACCTCTCCAGCGCTCTCCCGCCAGCAATCCGGCGCGCAGTTGCTGAATGATCTCCTCCTGACCTGCTGCCAGGGAGTCGTGCATCGTTTGCCGGGAAATACTTTTCTGAATCAACTGGGCGAAAGCGTGGTTGCACTCATGCACTTTAAGGTTGGCGTCCATCACCGCAATCGGCGCGGAAATGTTGACGAAGATTTCCCGGAACCGTGCCTCGCTCTCGCGCAGGGCGTATTCGGTGTCGCGCACCCGCAACAACGTGCGCAAGGTTGCCAGCAGCACATCGGCGTCCACCGGATGGACCAGATAAGCATCAGCACCAGCTTCTAGGCCAGTGACGATATCGGCCGTCTGGATCGAGGCTGCCGACACATGCACGACCGGCAATAGCGCCGTGCGCGGCTCAGAGCGCAGCAGGCGCACAATGTCAAAACCACTCATATCCGGAAGGTTGACGTCGAGAATAAGCGCATCCGGCGCTTCGGAAGCAATCAGCGCCAGGCCCTCGTTGCCGGTGCCAGCTTCAAGCACGACAAAGTCGTGCTGCTCCATGCGTCGGCGCAAGGCGTAACGCGTCGCCGCGTTGTCATCGACGATCAATAGCCGGACTTCACGCTTCATCGACAGGTTCTCCGGCAATCGCCAAAGGGATGATCACGAAGAAGGTCGAGCCGACGCCAGGCTTGCTCTGCACCCCTACCCGCCCGCCCAGCAGTTCGGCGAAGCGTTTGCACAGGGACAACCCAAGGCCCGTGCCGCGCCAGCGTTTTTGCAGCGGCGAGTCGATCTGCGAGAAGTCCTCGAACAGCTCGCCGAGCATTTCTTCCGGAATGCCCACGCCGGTATCACTGACCGCGAAACGTACTTCGTGATCGTTTTCCAGGCGTGCCGAAACCCGTACCTCACCGCGCTGGGTGAACTTCAGGGAGTTGGAGATAAAGTTACGCAGGATCTGCCCGAGCTTTTTGTCATCGGTGAACAACCGGGGCAAGCCAATGGGCTCTTCGAAAATCAAGTCCACCGAAGACATATTGACGATCGGACGAAACATCCCGCGCAGGGCGGCAAACAAGTCGAACATGTCGAACCAGGCCGGCGAAATAGTGATGCGCCCGGCCTCGATCTTGGCCAGATCCAGAAGATCATCGACCATGTCTGACAGCTCACGTGCGGCACCGCTGATAAAGGCGACCTGCCGATGTTGCTCGGTGGCCAGCGGCCCGTCGATTTCATCAGTGAGCAAGCTGGAAATGCTCAGGATGGAGCCCAGCGGCGTCCTGAACTCATGGCTCATGTAAGACAGGAAACGGCTTTTCAGATCCGAAGCCTGACGCAGCTCATCGGCCTGATTGTCGAGTTCGGCATACAATGCGAGCACGCCTTGATTGGTTTCCTCAAGTTCGGTGCGCAAGGAGTCAGCTTCAGCCCGCACACGCGCAAGCTCAAGCTCAAGGGCGAGATCATTCGGGTTGGCGGCGGTTGGCTCAGGCATTGGCGGTCTCCAGGGCAATCACTAAAACAGTCACATCGTCACGGCCCCGGCAAAAATCGCGATGCAGCACTGCCGCGATGACCGCCGGATGGCGGAACGCCAACCCCGCATACTCGCTCAGATCCCAACGTGATTGCAGTCCGTCGCTGTACATGATCAACAACTGGCCACCGACCTGAGGAAAATCGAACGTCTGCGCTTTGCGAAATTGCAGACCCACGATACCCGGATGAGAAGCCAGGCCGCGAGGTTTCTCTGCGCCTATCAACGTAGCGCCGATATTGCCGATACCGACAAAACGTAATGAATCGCCAGCGCCGTCAAATTGCGCAACAGCCACCGCCCCGCCTCGGGTACCGCGCATGGCATCGTGCATTTCTTCTAATGTGAACGCTGGAGAGGCAAAAGGTTGTCTGGCAAATGCGCTTTCACCTGCCCGGGCCGCAAACTCGGCATCTTCGCCATGGCCCAGGCCGTCAATCATCAGGACGCTGACCCAGCCTTCCCTGATCGCGACTGACCAGACATCGCCGCAGGCCGGATCGTCGCGCAACGAATGCTGGCTGACGCCGAATCTGACGTCACGGATCGGCTGTCCACGGGGAAAGAACCGCGCCAGAACCACCGAGCCACGCGCGTCGGAATGGACATCGAAGACATCCGCCTGACGCGAAATAGCGCCGAGCCCGATGCCTTGAGTACCGCGTGTGGAAAACCCGTCCGCCAGGCAATCATGCACATCGAAGCCAGGACCACGGTCAACTGCGATCACTTCGATACCCTGCAAGCAAGGCGAACGGAAGGTGCGCAGATGCAGTTCGCCGCGTGTCGCATGCTTGAGCAGATTGCTGGCCACTTCTGTGGTCACCAATGCCGCGCGCCCGGCATCGGCGTCGCAGAAGTCCAGGGTTTCAGCAAACTGCTGAACCGTTCGTCTGGCGTGGCCCACCTGGCTGCTGTCTTCGATCAACAAAACCTGCGTCAGGCTGCTGCGCAGGATCATGTCCATCGAGTGATTGTTACCCGAGTGCCTGCGCCGGGCGCTGTGTCCAGTTCAAATTCATCCACCAGACGCTTGGCGCCGGTGAGGCCCAGCCCCATGCCTTTGCCGGAGGTCCAGCCATCGGTCATGGCCAGTTTGAGATCAGCGATGCCGGGGCCTTCGTCGCGGAACGTGATGCGCAAGCCAGTGCGAAGATTGTCGTCGAGGATTTGCCAGTCCATATGCCCGCCCCCGCCGTACACCATAGTGTTACGGGCGAGCTCACTGACTGCCGTGACCATTTTGGTCAGGTCGATCAGGCGCATCCCGCACTCCTGCGCGAGCTTGCGCGCCGTCTGGCGCGCCAACACGACATCCTGCTCGATCAGTACGGGCTGGGAACCCTCACTACGCACGGTCATTGGACCTGCGCCCGCTCATGCAGCAACTTCATGCCTCGCTCCACATTGAGCGCAGTGCTGACGCCGGGCAGGGTCATGCCCAGTTCGACCAGCGTAATCGCTACGGCAGGCTGCATGCCCACCAGCACGGTTTCGGCGTCCATGATTCGCGACAGGCCGGAAATCGTGCCGATCATGCGCCCGACGAACGAATCGACAATATCCAGCGCCGAGATATCAATGAGCACACCACGCGCCGAAGTCTTGCTGATCAGCTCCGAGAGATCATCCTGCAGGTTCAGGGCGAGCTGATCGTGCATGTCCACTTGAATCGTGACGAGCAGGTAAGCACCCATTTGCAGAATCGGAATACGTTCCATGGTTTTACACCGCCTTGGTAACGGTCAAACCCAGACGCCGCAGAGCCAGCGCCAGCGCATCGGCAAGATTGGCCTTGGTGACCACGCCTTGCAGATCCAGGCCCAGGTGCACGATGGTCTGCGCGATTTGTGGACGCACGCCGCTGATGATGCAATCGGCACCCATCAAGCGAATGGCGGTCACTGTTTTCAGTAAGTGCTGGGCAACCAGGGTATCCACCGTTGGCACGCCGGTAATGTCGATAATGGCAATCTCGGAGCCGGTGTCGACAATGCGTTGCAGCAGCGATTCCATGACCACTTGGGTACGTTGCGAATCCAGGGTGCCGATCATTGGCAATGCCAGTACGCCATCCCACAGCTTTACCACAGGCGTGGACAGTTCAAGCAGTTCTTCCTGCTGGCGTTTGATCACCGCTTCCCGGGATTTCTGGAAGGTGCGAATGGTGTGCATGCCCAACGCATCCAGCAACTCGGAAACTTCCAGAACCTGCTCGGCCAGCAGCGTCGGGCTGTCTTCGTATTCGCTTTGCAGCATCGCGAACAGCGGGCCTTTCAAGGAGAAGATGAAGCTGGCGGTCTGTTGCGAATCCTGGCCAGTAAGGGCGCGGCTGTGGGAGAGCTTTTCCAGAAACAGGCGAATGTCATCCCAGTCGCTGCCACCCAGCGATTGATGACTGCCCTTCTCTGCCACGGAAATCACCAGGCGCAGAAAGTCAGCGGCCTGCATCTTCAGATCTTCTTCCTTGATATTGCGAGTCGCGCCGCTCGCTTCCAGGCTGGAGAGCCATTTGGAGATCAACCCGGCCTGGGATTTATTCAGAGCTTCAACGGTACGCTGCTGCAGTGCTGCCATGTTCTTGAACTCCTGGAACAGTGCGGTCTTCACAGCAGAGCTGGAAGAAAAAATAAAGGGTGGCGTTTTGACAGGAAAAAGTTGTTGCGCGAAATTCTCTACACATTGCGGCGGATTGCAAGTATGACAGCGAGGCCGCACTCGGTATTCAAGACACTTTTAAAATAACCAAGGTTCCGACAAACACATCCAGCCAATCCAGTTGGATAGATTACGCTAAATATAAGCATCATGTTCAATTCGAACAGCTAGTTTCCAGCGCTTGTACCGGTCCACATCAATCAACGCTGGCAAACTTTTCGGCGATTTTTTCGATCACCGCACGCACCCGGGCGGTATGGCGCAGATCTTCATGGGTCACCAGCCAGACATCATAAGTCGTCAACCGGAAACGCTCGGGCCAGATGCGCGCAAGACCGTCCATTTCGCCGAAGCAAACCGGCAGCTCGCCCATACCGATCCCGGCCGCAATGGATTTACGCATCATCAACCCGGAGTTGACCGTGGCGACCAAGCGACCCTCGGTGATGGGCTCGGAGCACATGGTCGGTGGTTTTCCCGTCTCCAGATAAGGCTGATACATGATCAAATCATGCCCGGCAAACCCGGCCGGCGGCTGACCGCGACGCTCGACGTAGCCCGCCGATGCGAAAAGGCCCACCGGCCAGCGGGCGATGCAGCGGGCGATCAAGTCCGGATTCTCGGGTTTGACGTTGCGAATCGCGATGTCGGCTTCACGCTTGGACAGGCTGGCCACTTCAATCGAGGTGTCGAGTCGGATTTTGATCTCGGGATGAACCTGATGCAGCCTGGCAATGGCCGGGATCACGAAGTCGACGGCGAGAGAATCGGTGCTGGTGATACGCACTTCACCCGTCAACCGCTCGTCGAGACCGACAATCTGCCGCTGCAGTTCCAGCGCCGACTGCTCCATTTTCTGTGCTGCTCTTAGCGCCGCTTCCCCGGCAACCGTCAGCACATAACCGTCCGACGTGCGCAGAAACAAGGTCGTGCCCAAGGCTTTTTCCAGCGCGCCGAGACGACGTCCCACCGTGGCCTGATCCACGCCAAGCACCCGCGCCGCGCCACGAAGCGTCGCCTTGCGGCATATAGCCAGAAATATCCGGGTGTCATCCCAATTCATACGTCACTCCAGCGATGCATTTGTGCATCTTAGTCATGAGAAATCACTGCAAGTCTGCATCAATAATCATGGTTACCATGAGCCCAGCCAAGCACTTTCGGTGCTTTCACCTGATTTGCGGGAAACCTCATCATGCTTACGACCACTGATTGCTCTTCACCCCGGCGTAATAACGTCTGGCTGCACATTCTCGCGGGCCTGTGCGCCAGCCTGGTCAGCATCGGCCTGGCGCGTTTCGCCTACACGCCGCTGATTCCGTCGCTGATCGGCGCACACTGGTTTTCCGCGTCCGACGTGATCTACCTGAGCGCCGCGAACCTGATCGGTTATCTGATCGGCGCACTCGCCGGGCGCCCTATCGCCGCTCGTCTGTCCAACGGCCATAGCCTGCGACTGATGATGCTACTGGCGACCGCGTCGTTCTTCGCTTGCGCCTTTCCCTTGTCGATCACCTGGTTCTTCAGTTGGCGCCTGTTGTCCGGGATCGCCGGCGGCGCAATCATGGTGCTGGTGGCAGCGACAGTGATTCCACACGTCCCGGCCGCGCGTAAAGGCTTGGCCAGCGGTGCAATCTTTCTCGGTGTCGGCCTGGGTATTGCGGGCTCCGGGACGCTGGTGCCGTTTCTGCTGTCGCTGGGCCTGCGTGACGCCTGGATCGGCCTTGGCCTTGTGTCCCTGCTCCTGACTGCTGTCAGCTGGTTAGGCTGGCCTTCGGCGAGTGCCACGGCGGCGGTCAATGCGGCTGCGGTGCAGAACGCTCACCCTGGCAAACCAGCGCCGCTGGACGCGGCGGTTTATCTGCTGTTCGGCCAATACGCCCTAATGGCGGTAGGCCTGGTACCGGCCATGGTATTTCTGGTGGATTACGTGACCCGCGGTCAGGGCGCCAGCGCGCACATCGGCGCGTTGATTTGGGTGATGTATGGCGTTGGCGCGATCCTCGGGCCGGTCATTTATGGCTTCCTCGCCGATCATCTCGGGGCGCGAAATTCGATTCGCCTGGTATTGCTGGTTCAGGCACTTGCCGTCGCCGGGTTGTGTCTGACCCACTCTTATCCGCTGCTGGCGTTGCTCGCGGTGATCATTGGTTCCTTTCCACCGGGCATCGTCCCGTTGGCCCTGGCCCGCATTCACGAACTGGTGCCGGGTCACGAACAGCAACAAGTCGCCTGGAGCCGCGCAACGGTATCGTTCGCCACCTTTCAGGCGCTGGCCGGCTACGGTTATTCAGTAGTCTTCAATGGCAATGGCGGGCATCACGTGATGTTGTTTGCCATCGCGGCCGGAGCCATCACAATCGCCTTGATTGCAGATATTGGACTGGCGTTGATCAATCGTAAAAGCGTGGCGGCAGAGCAGCCGGCAAGCCGGGATGCGACTGTGTAGAAGTGAATTTATTCGCGAGGCGGTACTACAAAATGGAACACGGCCCCAACGGACCGGATCGTTGTTGAAAGCATGCCCTACAAATCGCCCACACAAAGAAAGGCGCCGCTCTCGAAGGAGCGGCGCCGTTTGGCTTACAGATTACTTGGCAGTGAGTGCCGAGTAGCTGTTCATCAGGTTGCGGTAGTTCGGGATGCGTGGCGACAGCAGGTTGGCCAGGCCTTCCATGTCGTTGCGCCAGTCAACTTGCAGCTCGCAGGCAACCGAGAACCAGTTGACCAGTTGAGCGCCAGCAGCGGTCATGCGTGCCCACGAGGCTTGCTGCACGGTTTCATTGAAGGTGCCGGAAGCATCAGTCACCACGAATACTTCGAAACCTTCAGCCAATGCCGACAAGGTCGGGAACGTCACGCAGACGTCGGTCACAACACCGGCGATGATCAGTTGCTTGCGGCCGGTGGCTTTCACCGCCTTGACGAAATCTTCGTTGTCCCAGGCGTTGATCTGGCCTGGACGCGGGATGTAAGGCGCGTCCGGGAACAGTTCCTTGAGTTCAGGAACCATCGGGCCGTTCGGACCGCTTTCAAAACTGGTGGTCAGGATGGTCGGCAGTTTGAAGAACTTGGCGACGTCGGCGAGGGCCAACACGTTGTTCTTGAATTCGTTGGGCTGGAAATCCTGAACCAGGGAAATCAGGCCTGTCTGGTGGTCGACCAGCAAAACAACTGCGTCGTCTTTGTTGAGGCGCTTGTAGGGGGTGCTCATGGTTGACTCCTTTGAGTTTTACGGGTTTTCGGGTAATCAGAATGCGAAACACGAACAGCCGAATGCGCCCCAGAAACCCTGGAAGTCGCTGACCGGTACGTTCGACATACGAGCGCGTTCGTGGCTGTGGGAATGCACGGTGCATGGCCCTGCGCACTGGTGAACCTGGGCCAGCATCGGCGAGTTCTGGCGCCAGTGGCCGGGGACTTTGACCACCGGCGACCAGTCGGGCAGCACCGGTACGCTGGGCGGTGCGAGTTTTTCGAAATCGCCGCTGCCGTACACCACCTTGCCGTCTACCACGGTCAGCACCGACTCGATCCACTTGATGGATTCTTCGTCGACGCTGAAGTAGTCCGCCGACAACGCCACCAGATCGGCCAGCTGACCGACTTTGATCATGCCCTTCTTGCCCTGCTCGGACGAGAACCAGGCGCTGCCGTGGGTGAAGAGTTCCAGGGCGATGTCCCGGGACAGACCTTCCGGATACAGCTCCAGCCCGCCGACCGTGCGGCCGCTGACCATCCAGTACAGGGAAGTCCAGGGGTTGTAGCTCGACACCCGGGTAGCGTCGGTGCCTGCGCCGACGGGCACGCCTTCAGCCAGCATGCGTTTGATCGGCGGCGTGTATTCGGCAGCCTTGGCGCCGTAACGCTCGACGAAGTACTCGCCCTGGAAGGCCATCCGGTCCTGAATCGCGATACCGCCACCCAAGGCCCGCACGCGCTCGATGTTCTTCGGCGTGATGGTTTCGCAGTGGTCGAAGAACCACGGCAGACCGTTGAACGGAATGTCGCGATTGACCTTCTCGAATACGTCGAGCATGCGCGTGATGGATTCGTCGTAAGTGGCGTGCAGGCGGAACGGCCAGCGATGCTCTACCAGATGGCGCACCACAGGTTCCAGGTCCTGCTCCATGCCAGCCGGCAGATCCGGCCGAGGCTCAAGGAAGTCTTCGAAGTCGGCGGCGGAGAAGGCCAGCATTTCCCCGGCGCCGTTATGGCGCAGGAAATCGTCGCCCTGATGCAACTGAACAGTGTTGGTCCAGTTCTTGAAGTCGGTCAGTTCTTCTTTGGGCTTCTGGGTGAACAGGTTGTAGGCGATACGTACGGTCAGCTGCTTTTCTTTAGCGAGTTCTTCAATGACGGCGTAGTCATCCGGGTAGTTCTGGAAACCACCGCCCGCATCAATAGCGCTGGTCACGCCCAGGCGATTGAGTTCGCGCATGAACTGACGCGTGGAGTTGACCTGGTATTCCAGCGGCAGCTTCGGCCCTTTCGCCAGGGTCGAGTACAAAATCATCGCGTTGGGCTTGGCCACCAGCATGCCGGTTGGATCGCCATTGGAATCGCGGACGATCTCGCCACCCGGCGGGTTCGGCGTATTACGGGTGTAACCGGCGACACGCAGCGCGGCACGGTTGAGCAAGGCGCGATCATAAAGGTGCAGCACAAATACCGGTGTATCGGGAGCGGCCTGATTGAGTTCTTCCAGGGTCGGCATGCGTTTTTCGGCGAACTGGAATTCGTTCCAGCCGCCCACCACGCGCACCCATTGCGGCGTCGGCGTGCGATCAGCCTGATCCTTGAGCATGCGCAAGGCATCGGCCAGCGACGGCACGCCTTCCCAGCGCAGTTCGAGGTTGTAGTTCAGACCGCCACGGATCAGGTGCAAGTGCGAGTCATTGAGACCGGGGATCACCGTGCGTTTTTGCAGATCAATCACCTGCGTCGCGCTGCCGCGCAACGCCATCACTTCAGCTTCGCTGCCCACGGCGACGAAACGGCCGCCGCTGATGGCGACCGCACTGGCGGTCGGCTTTTCACGGTCGACGGTATGGAATTGTCCGTTGTACAGAATCAGCTCGACGTTCATAGCGGTTCCTTCGACAGAGGATTGAGAGGCGCCGGCATAACCGGCAAAAGGCAAAGAGGGAAACAATGCGGCGGCGGCACCGAGCAGCGTGCCCTTGGCGACGAAGCTGCGTCGCTCCAGATCGGTTTTGTCGTCACTCATGGCGTTACTCCACGGGTTTGTTTTCCGGAGCAGCATTCAGCCATGGCGCAAACAGGCGCGTTGCTGCGGGCATCAGGAGGTAGACCACCAGCAGGACGATGGTCACGGTGACCAGTGCGGTGCTCACCACGTAATTGGCGAGAAACGGACTCAAGGTAAAAACCGGGTGCCAGATCAACGGAATCAGCAGGGTCAGCGGGCAGATCACCAGGAACGTCACGCACGCCTGCTTCCAGCGCGGCGGCGGCGATTTAGACGATTCCGTGGCAGGTGTGAACCAGAATTCGTTGTGCGGATTGACCTCGATCTGGTCGCCGTCGGCGAGCAACGGCTGGGCTTCTGCCACCAACCGGCTGCGTTCCTCGGAATCGAGCCAGCTCTGCATGGCGTCAGTGGAGTGAAAACGCAGGACGCAGGTAAACAGTTGCAGACCATCAGCCTTGCTGCGAATGACATCCACGCCGAGATGACCCGGGTAGCTGCCGGCAATCGATACGATGCGCCGCAGCCAGGCTTCATAATCAGCCTCAAGCCCGGCCTTGATCCGGTGCTTGATGACCAGGGTCACCACTTCGTTGAACACTGGCTGGCCGACCACAGCCGCCTCGGCGCTTAAGAGTGAAGGTGCATCAGACATAACGTACCGCTCCGCTAAAACGTGCGTTGAGTGCCAGCCGTCCCGGCCCGGCCATAAACACAGTAGTAAAGATGATCAGCAGCAGCCAGCCGAACTGCCCTTCTTCCAGACTCCATTGCGGATGGACGACCAGCAGGGCCACCAGCAGCACGACGATGATGGGCAGGCACGACAGGCGCACGAACAGACCGGCCGCGATGAAAATCGGGCACACCACTTCGGCGAAGATCGCCAGGATCAAGGTCAGGCTTGCGCCCATGTGGAAGGGATCTTCGATAAGCGACAGCTGCGCCTGGAAGTTGAGCAGCTTGGGCAGCCCGTGAACGATCAAGAGGAAAACGGCGGCGCTGATCCGCAGAAACAACAGACCGATATCCTGAGCGTTTTTTTCCAGCGTCGAATTATTCATGGCGCCACCAGCAAGTTAAGGAATGGCCAGAGCACGATGTGCGTGTCCTGGCCAACTCTGAATTTGATAGTGCCCAGCGAGGAAAGGTAAAAATTGAATGGTTGTGCTTTCTTTGCCGATCAGCTTTGACGGCTAGGGCGCGACGTCCAGCGCCTGGGACATGAACTGGCTGATCCGCGCACGCAGCCAACGTTCGGCCGGATCGTTATCGTGAACCCCGCTCCAGACCATCGACAGCTCGGCTTCGTTGATCGGGAACGGCGGGTCGTCAGCGCGCAAGGCGCAGCCTTCAACCAGGGCGCAGGCCGCATAGTCGGGAACGGTGGCGATCAGCTCGGTGCCCGCCAGCAATGCCCGCAGCCCGTTGAATTGCGGGACCGCCAGCACCACCTTGCGCGCCCGCCCGACCTTGGCCAGATCCAGATCGATGTTGCCGCTCAAGTCACCCGAGAACGACACCATCGCATGGGGCCGCGCGCAATATTCGTCGAGGGTCAAAGGCCCGGGCCGGGCGTCGCCACGCAGTACTTTGCAGCCGATATCGCGCAGTTTCTTGCGCTTGGCGTTGGCTGGCAGGTCGGTGGTGTAGCTGACACCCACCGAAATCTCCCCGGAAGCCAACAAGGCTGGCAGCAATAAGTAGTTGGCCCGTCGTACCACCACAACGATTCCCGGCGCTTCCTCGCGCAACTGCGTCAATAGCGGCGGCAGCAAACCAAACTCGGCGTCATCCGACAGTCCGATACGAAACACGTCGGTGCTGGTAGATGGGTCGAAATCCTTGGCCCGGCTGACCGCTCCAGAAATGGTGTCCAGTGCTGGCTGGATTTCCTTGAGGATGTCCAGGGCGCGTGCGGTCGGTTCCATGCCCCGTCCATTGCGCAACAGCAGCGGATCATCGAACAGATCCCGCAGCCGCGCCAACGCCGCGCTCACCGCCGGCTGCCCCATGAACAGTTTCTCCGCGACCCGGGTCAGGTTGCGCTCGAACATCAAGGCTTCAAAGATCACCAGCAGGTTGAGGTCGACGCGGCGCAGGTCGTTGCGATTCATGAGTGGGGTCCAGAACGAAGGAAATGAAAAGGCAGCCGGGCTTATCTGCTGCTCAAGTAAGCACTGTAGATGAGGGCCTGCCTTGTACGGATGTGCTTTTGATTCGCATTAAATGCACCGTGATCTGTAGGGGCGAGCCTCAGCTCTAGCACCCGCAGACAATTTTGCGCACAGCCCGTCAATTCATGCCACCAGGTTCCTGTCAGATTGAGCCGCGCTTGCCGGACATTCGGATCAGCGTAGTCGCTTCACTCAAAAGGGCATGAATATGCACAACCGATTTACCCTGCTGACTTCCCTGGCGCTGCTGGCGTCGGGCCAGGCTTTGGCTGTCCATGCCGAAGAGCAACATGGTTTTCTAGAGGATTCGAGCCTTAACCTGCTATCGCGAAATTTCTTTCTGCACAACGATTACCGCACCGGGCATGAGCAGAAGAACTACAAGCAGGAGTGGGCACAAGGTTTTATTGCCAACCTCAAATCTGGTTTTACCCAGGGCGACGTGGGTGTTGGCCTTGATGCCCACGGCTTTTATGGTTTGAAGCTGGACAGCGGGCGCGGGCGCTCCGGTACCGGATTGCTGCCACTGGACAGCCAGGGCCGCGCCGAAGATGACTATTCCAGCGCGGGCGCGGCGCTCAAGCTCAAGTATTCGCTGACCACCTTGAAGTTCGGCGAAATGGAAGTCGAAACACCCGTTTTCGACACCGCCGACAAGCGCTTGCAACCGGAGTACGCCACCGGCTTCTTCCTCGACAGTCAGGAGATCCAGGGCGTAAAGCTGGTGGCCGGGCACTTTACGGCGTTCAAGAATCAGGATGCCTCGACGACTCACGGCGACTTCGACGGTTACGGCGCAAGCACGCGCAACGCCAGCATCAGCCTGGCCGGGATCGAGCTGTCGGGCGATGGTCCGCTGGGAGGTTCGCTGTATGCGTCGCAACTCTCGGACACCTGGCGGCAGTACTACGGCAACCTGCACTTTACCCGGCAGCTGTCCGCAGACAGTTCGGTGCTGCTGGACAGCAATCTGTACCGAACGCTGGACACCGGCAACGCCGACGCAGGCTCGATCAACAATACGGCCTACAGTTTGTCGGCCAAATATCGGCTGGGCAGTCAGGCGCTGACCCTCGGCTATCAGAAGATAGACGGCGATACGCCATTCGATTTCGTCGGCGGCGATTCGATATACCTGGCCAACTCGATCAAATATGCCGACTTCAACGGCGCACATGAGCAGTCTTATCAGCTTCGCTACGACCTGAACTTCGCAACGCTTGGTGTTCCGGGCCTCAAGTTCATGACCCGCTACGTGACCGGTCGGCAGATCGACGGGACCAAGGCTCCGCAAAGTGGCGCCTACAATCCGTTCGACACTGACATTGATCGCTACGTACCGATTCAGGGTAAGGGCGGCCGCCATTGGGAACGCGATATCGACCTGAAATACGTAGTGCAATCGGGCCCCGCCAAGGACCTGTCGCTGGATATTTCCCATGTGTCCCACCGAGGCAATACCGCTCAGGCGGGCGACGATATCGATCGGTTGTATCTAGTGGTTGAATACCCGCTGGACCTGCTCAAGTAATCAGCCCGCGCGACGGCTGGCGACCGGCAGTGACCGGCGCCAGCTGAACGGGGTCAGGCCGATTACGCGGGTGAACACCCGGGTGAAGTGCGATTGATCGGCAAAGCCACACTCCAGGCTGATCCGGGAAATAGTCAGTTGTGTGTCAGTGAGCAGGCGCTTGGCTTTGTCCAGACGCATCTGCAGGAACCAGTCGCGGGGCGAGACGCCGGTATTTTTCTTGAAGGCCCGGGAGAAATGACTGCGCGACAACGAGCACTCGCTGGCGATCTGGGCGATGGACAGGCCGCGATCCATATGGCTGGCCATCATTTCCTTGGCGCGGCGCTCCTGCCAGGGCGACAAGGCTATTCTTGCGCAGGGCGCTTTTTCGGTTTGAAGGGCCTCGCAAGGCGCGGGCTTTTCAAAGTGCGTGGACAGATGCGAACACAACACCAGCATGGCCCGATCCACCGAATCTTCAACCTCCCCCTGCCGATTGCGCAGTGCTGGCAATAACGAACAGATCAATTGATAAGCCAGCGGCTCGATGCCGGAGGAAGCTGGCTCAAGCAGACTGATGGGCTGAGTATCTGCTTTATTGCGCGACCACGACTTGATCAGCTCATCGAGGGCAGACGAAAGCCCGGCCAGCGTTTGCGGCGATGGAGATTCGACAGCAGCAGATTCGGTCTGGCGTAACGGCGATGGGCTGACGGTATTCATTTCAGACTCTCCTGAGCAAAAGGGGTTGGTCAGGTTCCGAGTCTGGAGTTGGCAATCCTTAAAGTCCTTCTCGGGACATTAATCGTTCTGAAGCAGGCTACGGCGCTCGGTTATGGGGTAATCAGAGGCGATTCGGTTAAGAACATTTCAGGTTGGCCCCAAGGACTTGAGCGGACTGAGGGCCTAGTGTTGGCCTTCTCATTTAGTGCTCGAATCTCAGGAGAAACCCATGGCCACGATTACCACCGCAGACGGCACACAGCTTTATTACAAGGACTGGGGCACAGGCCAGCCGGTCATTCTGAGTCATGGCTGGCCGCTGAACGCCGACATGTGGGAATACCAGATGAACTTCCTGGCTGCGAACGGCTTTCGGGTGATTGCCCCGGACCGTCGCGGCTTCGGGCGTTCCAGCCAGCCATGGCAGGGTTATGACTACGACACGTTCGCTGATGATTTGCACATGCTGATCACAACCCTGGATCTGACCGACATCGTGCTGGTGGGTTTCTCCATGGGCGGCGGCGAAGTGGCACGCTACATCGGCCGCCACGGCACCAAACGCATCGCCAAAGCGGTGCTCGTCAGCGCGGTCACCCCGCTGATGATTCGTCGTGAAGACCATCCCGAAGGCATGGACCCGGCGATCTTCGACGGCATCCGCGCCGGGCTGCTCAATGACCGCGCAGGCTTCCTCGACGCGTTCGGACCGATCTTCACCGGTGCCGACCAACCGGGCTCGTCAGTCGCTAAACCGATGCTGGACTGGACCCAGTTCATGGCCTTGCAAGGCGGCATGAAGGGCACTCTGGATTGCGTTGCAGCGTTTTCCGAAACGGATTTTCGTTCCGACCTGGCGCGCTTCGACGTGCCAACGCTGGTCATCCACGGTGATGGCGACGCCGTGGTCAACATCGACGTGACCGGCAAGGCCGCAGCGGCACTGGTCAAAGGTGCAGAACTCAAAATCTACCCTGGCGCACCTCACGCGGTGTACTTCACCCACAAGGATCAGCTGAATCAGGATTTGCTGACCTTCGCCAAGGCCCGCTAAACCCGCGACCTTGACCCGTCGCCGCGACGGGTCACAGGTCCGTGAAACGGACGACCGTGAGGGATGCATGTGAGGGACAACAATAACAATGACATCGTCAGCATTCGATTGCCGGACAGCCCCATGGCTCAGGCGGCTGTGGAACTGATCGGCGATGCGCACTCAACGCTGATGCTCAACCACTCGAAACGGGTTTTCCTGTTCGCCACCCTGATTGGTGAGCAGCGCCAGGTCCCGTTCGATGAAGAATTGCTGTATGTCGGTGCGCTGTTTCACCGCGTGGGCCTGACAGCACGGTATCGACGCTCGCAAAACCGCTTCGAAATCGATGGCGCCACTGCCGCACGGGAGTTTCTCAGGGGTTTCGGCCGCTCGAATGACGATGCACAGGAAGTCTGGGACGCCATCGCCCTGCACAGCACTCCAGGCATTCCGGAACACAAATCCCACCTCGTCGCCCTGATCGCTGCCGGTGTGGATACTGATCTGTATGGTCGGCATCGTAGCGCGCTAAGCCCTGCGGAACTGACGCATATTCTGCAGGCGCTCCCCCGGGAGCCGGGTTTCAACGCCAAGTTGCTCAACGCCATGGCGGCGGGCCTCAAGCACCGCCCGCATACCGCCTTTGGCACGGTGAATGCCGATGTTCTCGAACGCCTCGACAAACAGTACAAACGGGCTAATTTCTGCACCCTGCTGCTGGAAACGCGCTGGCCGTTTGAGTAACCCTGAACCTTGAAACGCAACCTTGCGCAGGAGCGAACTTGTTCGTGAGGCGCTGTTCCGGATTGGCCTCGCTCCCCCCGGTTAAATCCGTTCTGGCTATTGATCTGGCTTTGGCTTTGGCTTTGGCTTTGGCTTTGGCTTTGGCTTTGGCTTTGGCTTTGGCTTTGGCTTTGGCTTTTGATCTTGACCTGCCCCGTCGGAAGGCCGAGCGCAGGTTTTGCGCAGTGGGCAACCCGGCATGGATGCCG